>VOFG01003725.1_pt1 | contig 134236 bp, 150 predicted proteins | sample 5384171 | NCBI WGS metagenome assembly VOFG01 (sample SAMN12384726, study PRJNA508395) | human gut metagenome | isolation source: healthy gut F | host: Homo sapiens
ATCCGCTGGACATCAACACGAACTACTCCGAAGAGGAAAACCCGCTGACGCTGAAATCCATGTGTGAGCTGATTGTCGGCGGCAAGGACGGCTTGCAGCCGGTTGAGAAGACCATCATTGACCGCAGCGTCCGCATGGTCTATCAGGAGTTCCTTGCAGACCCCAAACCGGAGAAAATGCCGATCCTCGAAGACCTCTACAACATTCTGAGAAATCAGAAGGAGCCGGAGGCACAGCGCATCGCAACTGCCCTTGAAATCTACGTTCACGGCTCTCTGAACGTCTTCAATCACAGAACGAATGTGGATGTCAACAACCGCTTCGTCTGCTATGACATCCGAGAACTCGGCAAGCAGCTCAAGAAGCTCGGTATGCTGATCGTGCAGGATCAGGTGTGGAACAGAGTTACCATCAACCGCGCCCAGCACAAGGCTACCCGCTATTACATGGACGAGTTCCATCTGCTCTTGAAGGAGGAACAGACTGCCGCATACAGCGTGGAAATCTGGAAGCGTTTCAGAAAATGGGGCGGCATCCCGACCGGCATCACCCAGAACGTCAAGGATCTGCTTGCGTCCCGCGAGGTGGAGAACATCTTTGAAAACTCGGATTTTGTCTACCTTCTGAATCAGGCATCCGGTGACCGGCAGATTCTCTCGAAGGCGCTGAACATCTCGCCCAGCCAGCAGAACTACATCACCAATTCCAATGCCGGTGAGGGGCTGATCTTCTACGGCTCGACCATCGTTCCCTTCAAGGACGATTTCCCGAAGGACACCCAGCTCTACCGCATCATGACCACCCGCTTAGAAGAAACCGTACAGAACTAAGGAGGATTTTTGAATATGAACAATAAGATGATTACCATTCCCTACGCGGACGCTATCGAATACGGAGAGAACACCTCCGCACTGTTTAAGGCTCTGTGGGAGCTGACCGATCTGATCCGACTGGAAAGCGACCTCAAGAAGCATCACCGCGCCTATCTCCATGTGAGGGAGGACATCGACGAAAAGGTCAAGGAAGCGCGTCAGATTATGACCAAGGTATCTGTGGATATGATCGGTTTCTACTTCAATGTTGATGTTCCCGAAAGCAGCAACAGCGATGAGAATACCCCTTTCGCTGACGCGGGTGATGATGAAACCGTTTCTATCCCCAAGGACAAGTATGAGCTGATGATCGACGATCTGCTCACCATGTCCGAAATCATTCAGTGCGTCGCAGATATGCGCACGCAGGATGCGAAGGCAATCCGCGAGTTCGGCAAGTTCATCCCCGCCTTCGCTGCCTTTGAGAAGAACCGCCTGAGCCTCTATCGTGAGGCGGCGAAGGAAGCCGAGGAAATCTTCGACCGTTGGGCGGACGAGATTGACGATCTCGATGAGGACTTCATGGAAGATGAGGACTATGAGCCGGACGAGTATTACTCCGACTGATGCCCATTGAAATGTTGTCGGGTTTCACAGCCAACATTTCAATGGAAACACAAATCCAACAGAACAGGAGGTACACCACCATACAACTTGACATCATTCATACCGGCGATTGCCTTGAAATCCTGAAAACTCTGCCCGATGACAGCGTTCATTGCTGTGTGACGTCCCCTCCGTATTATGCGCTCCGCGATTACGGCATGGAGGCTCAGATCGGCAGAGAGACAACGCCGAAGGAATATATCTCGCGCCTGACGGAAGTGTTTACCGAAGTCAGGCGCGTTTTGCGTCCGGATGGAACGCTCTGGCTGAACATCTCGGACACCTACGCCGGAAAGGGCAATCAGGGTGATTTCATTGATCCGAAGAACCCCAACGGCAGAACCGGTCAGGCTGTGGCTCTCAACAACAAGGTTGAGGGCTGCAAGCCGAAGGACATGATCGGTATTCCGTGGATGCTTGCTTTTGCCCTCCGCGATACCGGCTGGTATCTGCGCAACGACATCATCTGGATGAAGGATAACCCCATGCCGGAGAGCGTCAAAGACCGTCTATCTCGCTGCTACGAGCATATTTTCCTGTTCTCCAAGTCCAAGAAGTATTTCTTTGACTACAAGGCAATCTCCGAGCCGATTGCCCCCGCAACGGCAGAACGCCTCAAGCGCGGCATGAAGGGCGGCAACAAATACGGCAAACCCGTTCCCGGTCAGCCTCAGCCGCAATCCATCAACCGCCCTCGTGAGCATGGCGAGATCAAGGACGCAGACATCAATCCGCTCCGCAACAAGCGCGATGTCTGGAAGATCAACACCGTTCCCTTCAAGGGCGGTCACTACGCCGCCTACCCTCCAAAGCTGGTTGAAACCTGTCTTCTTGCCGGTTGTCCCGAAGGCGGCATTGTGCTTGACCCCTTCATGGGAAGCGGCACAACCGGCATGGTTGCCGCGCAGATGGGGCGTCATTTCGTAGGCATCGAGCTGAACCCTGAATACACCGAGCTTGCCTACAAGCGGATTGGAGGTGAAATCTGATGGCCAAGGAACCGGAACTTAAAGCCCGCGACAAGGTGGTCGTGCGGATGAAGCGGGAGGGCGCGGTTGAGGAAAACCTGACGGCTGGCGCCGAGCAGCGCGTGTCAAAGCGTCCGGAAGATGCCGAGCTGGTGAAGCCGCTGAGACAGCCGAGCCTTCCGAAGCACTTTCTGCGGAGGAACAGAAAAAGGTGCAGATGCGCCGTCAGCAGCATCAGTTTCAGACGGAACACGCCGAAGATAATAACACTCAGCCGCCCTCGGAAACGTCCGTCACAGACGAAGAAAAAGGCAGAAAATCCACCCCAGAATGCACCTGAACCGCTGCCCTCGGAAACGCCGTTCAAGCCTCCAACTTTAGAGCAGCACGGCGTTTCTTCTCATACCGGCACGGTGATTGCCGAAACGGTTGTCACGCACAAGCTGCGCAAGACCTCTGCGGTTGAAGCCGTTGATGCAGATGCCATTCTCACTCAAGCGGCGGAAACCGCCTCTGCAAAGCCGCTCTCGGACGATGCCGTCCCACCTACGAAGCGGATGCAGAAGCTCGAAAGAAAGGCTGAGAAGGCGCATGAGCGTCTGGATGCCGCCCGTGAAAAGCTGCCCACGCATAAGGTTCTCAAGAAAGAGCGTGTCTTTGATGAAGAGACCGGCAAGGGCAAAACCCGCCTTCATTTTGAGGATGAGCTGAAAAAGCCCAAGAGCAAGGGCAAGCTGCAATTTGAGGCAGAGAAAACCGTCCGCAAGGTCGGTGACACCCTCGCCTCCGGCATTCACGGCAAAATCCATGAGGTCGAGCAGGAAAACTCGGCGGTTGAGGCGGCGCATAAAACAGAGATCGCCGCTGAGACTGCTGCTCGGCATTTCCGCCATCATCGGGAAACAGCGTCAACAAGCCTTATGAGAAGGTCTCCAAGCTGGAACACAAGGCGGATGCTGCTGATGCGAAGCTCCAATATGAGAGAAATCAGCAGGAGCATCCTGAGATGAAGAAGCAGAACATGAACAAGCACTACCAGAAGCAGAGCATTAAGAAGGAATATGCCGCCGCTCGAAATGCCGGTTCTCAGACTGCCGGGACTGCCACAAGAATACCGGCAAGAAGCTCGGTGAGAAGGCGTCCGACAAGATCAAGGAGTTCTTTGAGAAGAACAAGAAGGTCTTCATCTGGATCGGCGTCGGAATTGCCCTTCTCGTTTTGCTCGGTGCCGGAATCAGCTCGTGTTCGATGCTTACTTCTACCGGCTCGACGGTTATCGCTTCCTCTTATCTCAGCGAGGATGACGCGATGCTGGGCGCGGAAGCGCAGTATTGCCGGATGGAGCAAGAGCTGCAAAGCTATCTCGACACCTACGAAAGCACTCATGACTATGACGAATATCACTTCGATCTGGATGATATTGAGCATGACCCCTATGTGCTGATCTCCATTCTCTCGGCTCTCCATGAGGGCGAGTTCACGCTGGATGAGGTACAGGGTACGCTTCAAATGCTGTTTGAAAAGCAGTACATCCTCACCGAAGAGGTTATCGTCGAAACCAGATACCGCACGGAGACCGACACATGGACGGACGCAGACGGCAACACGCACACGGAAACCTATCGCGTCCCGTATGACTACTACATCTGCAACGTGAAGCTCGAAAACTTCAATCTCTCCCACGTCCCGGTCTACATCATGGGGCAGGAACAGCTTTCCATGTATGCGACGTATATGTCTGTGCTGGGCAACCGTGAGGATCTGTTCGGTGACTCTCCCTATGTGGACAAGTACATCACCAATCCTCCCGCTGACTACGATGTCAACCCGGAATACTTGAACGACAAGAAGTTTGCAACGCTGATCACCGAGGCGGAAAAGTATCTCGGCTATCCGTATGTGTGGGGCGGCTCCAATCCCGACACGTCCTTCGACTGCTCCGGCTTCGTCAGCTACGTTCTCACGAACAGCGGACTTGTGAATACCGGGCGGCTTGGCGCACAGGGACTTTACAACGTCTGTACGCCGGTTTCAAAGGCGAATGCACAGCCCGGTGATCTTATCTTCTTCGTCGGAACGTATGACACCCCCGGTGTGTCCCACGTCGGCATCTACGTTGGTGATGGGGTCATGATTCACTGCGGCGATCCCATTCAGTACACATCCATCAATTCTTCCTATTGGCAGCAGCATTTCTACGCCTTCGGAAGACCCGCTTATTAAGAGAAAGGAGTTTTGCATGAATCCCAAGTACCAGAAAGTCCTCTCCGACATTGAGAAGGCTGAAAAGAAGAAGTCCGAAATCGAAGGACAGCTCAAGGAGCTGTACGACAAGAAGACGGAGCTGGAAAACCTTGAAATCATCAATACCGTGCGCTCTATGGTGATGGACAAGGATCAGATCATGGCGTTCCTGTCTTCCATGAAGGGCGGCACCAAGCCCGCTGAAAATACGGAGGTAATCGACAATGCGTAAGAAGTTTCGTTTTCTGACCGTCCTTGCGGTCTGCGTCATGGTTCTGTCTTGCTTCTCCGTGACGGCGTTTGCCTACGCCGATGATACCGAGCAGAACCTTCCCGTCACGGAGGCAACCCAGCCGGAACAGCAGCCTGTCACTCCCGCGCCGGAAAAGCCGAAGGGTGAGCCGATTGACGATGAGGGCAACGCCTACACCCGCGACTTGCTCTATGACAAGGCAACCAACAAGCAGTTCATCACTGTCCAGACGAAGAACGGCAACACCTTTTTCATTGTCATCGACTACGATGCGCCGATCAACGAAGATGAGGAACAGTATCAGACGTACTTTCTCAACATGATCGATGAGAAAGCGATCTGCTTGCGCTGCTGGATGAAGACACTGCGGCTGCTCTGACCACCTGTAATTGCAAGGAGAAATGCGTTGCCGGTCAAGTCAATACCGACTGCCCGGTCTGCAAGACCAACATGAGCGAATGCACCGGCACAGCCCCCGTTACACCTGAGCCGGATAAGGATGCGGAAACCGATGCCCCCGCCCCTAAACCCGAAAAGAAATCCAACATCGGCATGATCCTCGTCATCTTTGCCCTTGCCGGTGCTGCGGGTGCAGCTTATTACTACATCAAGTTCGTCAAGGGCAGAAAGCTCAAGGATGAGGATATGGACTTCTTTGATGATGAAGGCTACGAGGAAGAGCCGTACATCAACGAGGATGAAGAGCCGCAGATTGCGGAGGATGTCGAAACGGATGGTGATGAAGATTGATCTTAGTCATTGCTGAAAAGCCCAGCGTTGCCCAGTCCATCGCAAAGGTGTTGGGCGCGACGTCCCGCAAGGACGGCTACATGGAGGGCGGCAATTACATTGTTTCGTGGTGCTTCGGTCATCTGGTGGAGTTGGCAGACGCCAGCTCCTATGATGAGCGGTATGCCAAGTGGCGGTATGACGATCTTCCCATTGTTCCGGAAAGCTGGATGTTCGAGGTCACGAAGGACAAAGCACAGCAGTTCAAGGTGCTGTCCTGCTCTCATGAAGGACAAGCGCGTCACTGAGCTTGTCTGCGCAACCGATGCAGGCGCGAGGGTGAGCTGATCTTCCGGCTGGTCTACAACAAAGCCGGATGCATCAAGCCCTTCAAGCGTCTGTGGATCAGCTCGTTGGAGGACTCTGCCATCCGCGAAGGCTTCAACCATCTCCGGGACGGCAAGGAATATGACCGTCTCTATGAAGCGGCACTCAGCCGCTCGAAGGCAGACTGGATTGTCGGCATCAACGGCACCCGCCTTTTCACCACGCTCTATCACAAGAAGCTGGTGGTCGGGCGCGTCCAGACGCCGACTCTTGCAATGCTGGTGGAGCGTGACGGGAAAATCTCCACGTTCCAGAAGGAGAAGTATTTCAACGTCCACGTCGGCAAGGGCGATCTGACTGCCGATCTGGAAAAGGTCAAAACCGAAGAGGAAGCAAAAAAGATTGCGGCGGCTTGCGAGAAAAAGCAAGCCGTCGTTTCTTCTCTCAAGCGGGAGACGAAAACCGTCAATCCTCCGAAGCTCTATGATCTGACCACCTTGCAGCGCGAGGCAAACCGATACTACGGCTTCACTGCCCAGCAGACGCTCGACCTCGTCCAGACGCTTTACGAAAAGAAGCTCCTGACCTATCCGCGCACGGACAGCCAGTTTATTACGGATGATATGGAGGACACCGCCCGTCAGGTCATTTCTATTGTCTGCCGCCAGCTTCCGCTTTTCTCCGGCGTTTCGATTACTCCGGACATTTCCCGCGTAACCGACAACAGCAAGGTCACAGATCACCATGCCATTCTCCCGACCGTCCAGCTTGAAAAGCAGGATGTTTCCGTGCTTCCTCAGTCGGAGCAGAAAATCCTCAATCTTGTCGGGATGCGCCTTCTGTGTGCGACCGGCGAGAAGCACACCTACGCGGAAACGCAGATCTCGCTCTCCTGCGAGGGCTACGAGTTCAAAACCAAGGGGAAGACCGTCGTTCAAAACGGCTGGAAAGCCATCGAAGAGCTGTTCAAGGCTTCCCTCAAGACGAAGGAAAAGGACGATCCCATGAAGTCCCTGCCCGAAGTCCATGAGGGCGATGTTCTGGATGGTGTGTCCGCCAGCGTCACCGAACACTTACGACACCCTCCGAAGCAGTACACGGAAGACACGCTCCTGTCTGCGATGGAGACTGCCGGAAACGATCAGTTTGACGATGACACCGAGAAGAAAGGTCTCGGCACTCCCGCAACCCGCGCCGGTATCATTGAAAAGCTGGTAAAGTCCGGCTTTGCTGAACGCAAGGGCAAATCCCTCATTCCCACGAAGGACGGCTGCAACCTCGTCTGTGTTCTGCCGGAACAGATCACGTCTCCGCAATGACGGCGGAATGGGAAAACACGCTCATGGAGATTGAGCGCGGCAATGCGGATGCAGACGCCTTCCTCAGCGGCATTGTCCAGATGACCGGGGATCTCGTGAAAGCCTACCCGTTTCTCTCCGATGCCGAAGCCCAGCGTTTCGGCACGGGCAAGGAGGAAATCGGCAAATGTCCTCGTTGTGGATCTCCGGTCTACGTCGGCAAGGGCAACTTTTACTGCTCGAACAAGGAATGCTCCTTCTGCCTGTGGGAAGACAACAAGTTCTTTTCCAGCAAGAAAAAGAAGCTGACCAAGAAGATTGCAAAGGAGCTACTGGATAAGGGCTGGTGCCGCGTGACCGGGCTTTACACGCCAAAGAAGCCTCAGCTCTATGATGCGGTGATCCGTCTGGATGACAGCGGCGGCAAATACGTCAGCTTCAAGATGGAGTTTGACCGATGACCCGCCCAAAGTATGTTGCTTCATGCAGCGGAGGCAAAGACAGCGTAGCGACGCTCCTGCTGGCTGCACAGCACAATGAGCCGCTGGACGAGGCGGTTTTCAGCGAGGTCATGTTTGATAAGGACACAAGCGGCGAAGTCCCGGAACACCGGGACTTCATTTATGACCGGCTCAAGCCCTTCTGCGAAAAGGAGCTGGGCATCAAGTTCACCATTCTCCACGCGGACAAGACCTACGATGCGGTGTTCCATCATGTCATCACCCGCGGACCGCACAAGGGCGAGGTTCGCGGCTTTGCATGGGCTGGTATGTGTGCAGTCAATCGTGACTGCAAAATCCCGCCAGTCCGCAAGTACAATGCCGCACTCTCGCCGGACACTGTGAGCTATGTCGGCATCGCGGAGGATGAGCCAAAACGCCTTGCTCGTCTGGATGGAATAACGAAGGTCAGTCTGCTTGCCAAATACGGTATGACCGAGGCGGACGCTTACAAGCTCTGTCAGGAACACGGGCTGCTTTCCCCAATCTACGCTCACTGCCGGAGAAACGGCTGCTGGTTCTGTCCCAACGCCAGTGACTCGGAGCTGCTGCACATGGTCACAAAGCACCCGGATATGTTTGACCGGCTGATTGAATGGGAGAACGAGGATAACATCTTCCATCGTCGGATGACGCGCAGAGAAACCCCGTCTGAGGTAAAGGCTCGTTTACTGAGCAAATCCCATACGGGGTTTTCTTCGCACAAAAGCAAATAAGAAATGGAGGTTTGAGATGGCTGAAAACAAAAATGCACAGCAAGTCCGCGAAATCACGGACAAGCTGGAACAGGGCATCAAGGAGCTGTTTGAATCCGAGCGGTTCAAGGAATATCTCCGCACGATGTCCAAGTTCTACAACTATTCCTTCAACAACACGCTGCTCATTGCGATGCAGAAGCCGGAGGCAACCTATGTTGCCGGTTATACCTCGTGGCAGCGCAACTTTGACCGTCAGGTCATGAAGGGCGAAAAGGGCATCAAGATTCTTGCACCCGCGCCGTACAAGGCGCAGGAAGAGCGTGAGAAGATTGACCCCGTGACGCAGAAGCCGGTGATCGGCGCAGATGGGAAGGCTGTCACAGAAACAGTTGAGGTTCTGCGTCCTGCCTTTAAGGTGGTGAGTGTCTTTGATGTCTCCCAGACGGACGGCAAGGAGCTTCCGGACATCATCGTCGATGAGCTGAAAGGCACCGTCGAAAACTACGAGGCGTTTCTTCGACGCGCTCAGGCAGGAATCTCCCGTCCCTATTTCCTTTGAGGACATTCCGGGCGGTGCAAAGGGATTCTTCTCGCCGGTTGAAAGCCGCATTGCCATTCAGGAGGGCATGAGCGAAATCCAGACGGTCAAAACCGCCATTCACGAGATCGCCCACGCAAAGCTCCACGCCGTCAAGCCGGACGAGAAAGCCGCGCCAGAAGATAAGAAGGATCGGCACACCAAGGAGGTTGAAGCGGAAAGCGTTGCCTACACCGTCTGCCAACGGTACGGCATTGAAACCTCGGACTACTCCTTCGGTTACATTGCCGGTTGGTCTTCCGGCAAGGAAACCAAGGAACTGAAAAGCTCTCTGGATACCATCCGTAAGACGGCTGCTGAGATGATCGAGGGCATTGACGCCAAGCTCAAGGTGCTGCTGGCAGAGAAAACGCAGTCCGCAGAGCAGGAAGCCGAATCTCCCGCAAAGGAAGTTGTTCCGGAGGAAAAGCCGGAAGCCTCTATTTACCGCGAGACAGCGAATTATGCCTATGAAGCCGGTGAGCTGGAGTCATATCGTGCCTCCCTTGCGGCAAATGTGGAATGCCGCCGTGCGATTGAAGCGGTGATCAGCTCCAACTACGGAGATAACCGGCTGGATGCGGATGCTGCTGTGAAAAGCGTCCTTGAGCAGTTCTCTCCGGAGCGCGTCCGGTACGTCCTTGCAAACACCATTCAACAGAAAGACTTTGACGGTCGCATTCCGCAGCCCCTCAAGGAATGGGCAAAGAGCGTTGATGTCTGCCCGGAGAATGCCTCTCAGTTCCTCGTGGACAAATCCAATCCCGGACTGACGGCACTTTTCGTCGATGCGTTCCGTCAGCAGACCGAACCCCAGAAGGAAGTCACTCCTGAGAAAGCAGAGGAAAGAGACCCGGAGGTCGTTGCATGGGAGAACGATGAGATTACCTCTATTGAGGTAAAAACCGTGGAGGTCAAGTCTCCCTTTGCTCCCTTGCCGGAGGAAGCGGCGAAAGCACCGAAGGCGCACCGTCTGACTGCCGAAGAGAAGGAAATCAAAGCTGCCGTTATGGACACGCTCAAGGGACAGGTCGCCTATCACAACGACGGAATGCGGGCAACCTATCGCTCTTCCAATCATTCCTTCAATCTGCTGGCGCTGAACGGCGTCAGGATCGAGGGCAACACGGTTACGCAGAACGGTGAGCCACTGTTCAAAATCCATCGCCGTCATGCGGCGAGGAAAACACAGGGCTGCTATCGTGAGCTGATGCCGACGCTGGAATACGTCAAGCAGGAGCAGAAGCAGGAAAAGCCCTCTATCCGCGATCAGCTCAAAGCTGCCGCGAAAACGCAGCCGGAGAAGAAGTCCCCGGTCAAATCCAAAACACACGACATGGAGTTGTGAGAAAGGAGAAGCATGAAGAAATACACAGACGTTGACATCGTTGCGGAGCTGCAGAAGCTTGTGGATAGTCATGTAGACAGCTACAAGGAAGACTTCGACATCGACAAGCGCATCATCCGCCGCGCCGCCGAAAGCCAGAATCCCGAAGACAAGACGCTGATGTGGTTCTGCCGCCCGCATGGAACGCACTGCCTCAATGAAAATCAAGTCTTTATTCAGGGAACGCGAGATCACAACACCTTCCGTTTTTACGCGGAACAGACCTACGACGAGTGCATTGCTCGTGTCATTGTCCCGAAAGCCGTTAAGCGCGGCAAGGTCTTCGGAGATGTCTTTGAGATCAACTACCGGGAACAGGCGGCAAATGTGGCGCAGAACTCGGTTGCGCCGGATCACGACCGGCTGACCTTTGCAGACGGCTTTGTGCTGGAAGCCCCCTGCCGCAGCAGCTTCGATGCAGCAATGGCTCTGGTCGGTGAGCATGGCGGCGTCAAAACCCACCAGACGCTCCCGAAGGACGCGGATGCTCTGGTGGAAGTGCTGTCCAAGCAGAAAAGCCGCCGTGACAGACTGCCGGAGGCAGATAGGACAGAGGTGCTTTCGCCTCTGCCCGTCGCAGAACTCCGCAAGTACGAGGCAGTCAAAAAGGCTCATCCGGACGCGCTGGTCTGCTTTGCCCAGAACGGCTATTTTGAGCTGTACGGCAAGGACGCGGAAAAAGCCGCGCCCCTGCTCGGCACAAAGCTCCTTGAGAAGAAGGTACGCGGCAAGCCCTCCATGCCGGTGACCGGCTTCCGTGAAAGCGCATGGGTAGCCGGTTCTCACAAGCTCTGGAAGTCCGGCGCAGATGTCTTTCTCAGCAAGGACGGCGAGACCTTCAAGGAACTCAAAGCCGCAGATTACATTCCTGTCGGCGCGACGCTGAATGTGGATGGGATCAAGTGCAGAATCGACGCGGTTGATTTTGCCGCTGATGAAGTCCGGCTGACCAACATCGAGGACAAGAACCGCCCCATCCGCTTTTCTGAAAGCATCCAGTATGTCCGCTCCTATGTGGAGGATGCCGGAACTGCCATCTACGACACCATCCCGAAGAAGCCCGCTGCCCGTGAATCCATCCGCGACAAGCTGAAATCCGCACAGAAAGCCCAGCCGACCCACACACCGAAGCCGCAGAAATCGAAAGGAAAGGATATGGTACTCTGATATGAAAAACTTTACCGTAGAAGAACTCAACCTCATGTGCTGCTTCAATACGTCCAGCCGGAAGCGACTGATCGACGATATGAAGAGCGTCACCCTGAACGACATGGACGGCGAGATCGCAGAGCTGATGTACAAGACCGTCCGGAAGCTCGAAGCCATGACCGACGCTGAGTTTGAGGAACTGTATATCATGCCGGACGGCATGGTGGATGACTGAAAGGAGGATGCCTATGCCCGTATTAGACGGTGATTTTGAAGCCTTCGTCACGAACCTCGGCAAGTACAACGAGGGTATGCTGGTCGGTGAGTGGGTGAAGCTGCCCACCACCGAAGAAGAGATGCAGAAAGTCTTTGAGCGCATCGGGATCGGCAAGCAGGATGAGTTCGGTCAGCCCTACGAAGAGTGGTTTATCACCGACTACGAATGCCCGATCTACGGCGTTCAGAAGATGCTTGGCGAGTACGAGAACCTTGATAAGCTCAACTACCTTGCCGCTTTAATTGACGAGCTTTCCCTGAGCGATCAGGAAAAGCTCGTTGCCATTATGGAATCTGGCTGCGATGAGGTCAGCGACATCGACGATCTCATCAACCTGACGTTCAATCTGGACTGCTACGACATCATGCCCGGTATCAACGACGAATCCGACCTTGGCTATTATTACGCCCACGAAGCCGGTATTTACTCCGAAAAGGATCTCGGTCCTCTGGCAAATTACATCGACTATGAACGCTATGGGCGCGACATTGCGATGGATGAGCAGGGACGCTTCACTGATGAAGGCTATGTCCGTGTTGCAAGTGAGAGGTGGGACAGGCAGTTTGACGGTGAGCTTGATGATATTCCCGACGAATACCGGATCACCGGCTCAGGGGAAGCCGCCGAGCGTGACAGCACCATCGCCGTTCTCGTTGTTGAGCCGGGAAAGGAGCCTTATGTGAAGGAGATTGACTCGGATCTCAAGTCCTTGCAGCATGAGGTGGGCGGCTACATCGAGGCAATTTATCCCTACGAAGACCCGGTTGCCTTAGTCTGCAACGAGGAAGGCAAGCTGGAAGGTCTGCCTTTGAACCGCGCACTGCGAGATGAGGACGGTGACATCTACGACGTTGTTGCCGGAACATTCATGGTAGTCGGCTTGACGGATGACAGCTTCGGCTCTCTGACCGTAGAGCAAATGCAGAAGTTCTCTGACCACTTCAAGGTGCCGGAGCAGTTTGCAAAGCTGGGCGATAAGATTGTGCGATCCCCATGATCTCGAAGGAACAGCAGAAGCAGGAGAGCGTTGAGCAGAAGGACTTCGAGATGAACGCCGATACCTCTGGGCTGACGGTTGCCGGTCACATCGGGACGTGGCACACCATTGACCAGCACGAGGTCGGCGGTCACAGCTTTTACCTGATGGAACATGACACGCTTACGGCGATGAGGCGCTTGCATCATCGTCGATGAACGCGGCAAGCTCGTCCTTGATGATGTCTACAACGGCTTTGACGATGACACGCTCCGCCTTCTCGACCTTGAGGTCAAGGAAGTGCCGGAAATGCCCGATTCTGCGCTCTCCGTGCAGGATATGAAGGACTACGGCTACGCATGGGCTGGCGTTCTTCCCGCTGGTCAGGAAGCGGCTGAGAAGGCTTTGGAGAAGGGCTGCGAGGTTTACCGTCTCTATTCGGATAACACCGAGGGCTTGTGCGTGGATGCCAAGGAGATTGCCGATCATGCGGCAAAGGGCGGAATGCTCGGTATCAGCAAGGAAAGCTGGATGGCGGCTCTTGAGAAGGAAAACTACCTCAAGGCAGCGGAGATGTCGATGGAGGATGACTACGGCATGATTGATGGGATCATCAACAACGGTCCGAAGGATGATAAGGCCGCAGAGGTCAAAGCCCCCGAAAGGCGCGAAAAGTCCTCCATCATGGACAGGCTCAAGTCTGCAAAGGCTGAAAAGCAGAAGGAATGCTGCCCTCCCAAAAAAGCACAAAGGAGAGATTGAGCTGTGAGCAGAAGTCAGAAATGGCGGCAGGAGTGGTCGTTCTTCATAGGAGACAGCGGACGCAGGAAGTATAACCGCTTCTGCGTCCGCTGCGTCCATAGCTGCAAGCAGAGCTTCCGCGCGGATCTCATCGCCTGTCCGCACTTCTCCCGCAAGGCATCGCGGTGTAGACAGTTAGGGGTCGAAAAAGTCTGTGATTGCAAGCCTCAGAGCGACGAGGAATGACCGCCCAGTGTGATTATATTCCCCGCACAGTTCCAGCAATAGAGCGAGAATAAGTGTCGATTTCGGCACTTGTTTGAATGCCCGGAAAACGAACCAAGAGCCTCTGTCGATGCCCGTTTTGGGTGTCGGCAGAGGCTCTTTTTTTATGACATATTCAAAATAGCGGACAGCAGCTCTTGAACCTGTTGCCGGTATTCCGGCTTTATATCCGAAATACGTCTGGCAAGCGCAAGGGCTTCCGCTTCTGGCTCATCGGTCCCAAAGATAATTCGGTCCGCACTGACGCCCAGCAAACGGCAAAGACGCTGCAAGGCTTCAAGAGAAATACCGGAAGCACCACGCTCAATAGCACTCAGGTGATTCGGCGTCATGCCAAGCATTTCTGAGAGCGTGTCCTGCGTATAGCCCGCCTGTTCTCTTGCCACTTGAATATTGCCGCCGATTTCAATATTGATGTCCTTCTTCTCTCGCATAGCCTCACCACCTTTGCATTTAGTGTACCTAACGGCGGTGTCATTATCCACGGTACGCCGTCGTTGATTTTACTAACGACAATGCGTTGACTGTCCGTGATGAGGGTGATAGAATGGAGTTACCTACCAAAAGAGTGAAAGAAGGGGTGTCATGTCGCGCATTATTGAGTTTAGAAAGTCTGCTCAAAAAGCTGCAAAGCAATCCGTTCAAGGCAAGACTTGTGCGTTTACCGGTCATAGACCGCAGAGTCTTCCGTTCGGCTTTGATGAATCCGATAAGCGTTGTACTTCTTTGAAATCTGTTATGCGGGATCAGATTGTAGCACTCATCGAGAACGAGGGCGTCACGCATTTTATTACCGGCATGGCTCTTGGCGTCGATATGTATGCTGCGGAAATTGTACTCGATTTGAAATCAAAATACCCTCACATTACTCTGGAAAGCGCAATCCCTTGTGAGACACAAGCGATCAAATGGTCTGTGGCTTCACGGGAACGGTATTATAATATCGCGGCAAAGTGTGACAAGGAGACCATGCTGCAACGGGAGTACACGCCGGACTGCATGGACAAGAGAAATCGGTACATGGTCGATCACGCCGATTATATTCTCGCAGTATGGAATGGATGCCCCAGCGGTACCGGGAATACCGTGAGATATGCTCACAAAAAGGGCAAGACCATCATCGTCATCAATCCGGTTTCCCTTGATGTCACGCGGGAATAAGGCAAAAATCCCACTCCTGAATCAAGCGTTGTGAAAACCGTGAAGTATTTCCCGATAGTGAATACACATTGCACTACTCGGTGATTATTGGAAACGTGTACGGCGTATGCTGCCCAGTGAACATCTCCACTGAACACATCGAATTTTCACGGCTTCGTAAAACGGAAAGTGTCACCTTATGAACAGTCCCTTGCCGAGAGAAAAATAAATCGCTGGAAACGGGAACGCCCCCGGCACTGTGCGTCTGGCACAGTGTCGGGGGCGTTTTTCCGTGTCTTAGTTATGAGCCAGTTCATTTAGGAGCAGCTTTCGATAGCCCACATCCAAGACACAGCGATGGAAGTCCATCAGACGGTGTTCGTCGAACAGCTTTTCACAGAGCTTGGTCAGCGGATGATTCATCAGCTTTGCAGAAATGCCAGTCTCGTTGAAAAACCTTGCCCATGTGAAGACCTCTTCTAAATCCTCCTGCCCAAGCGTGGCGGGAATGATGGCGTTGCAGAGGCGGACAATGGGGCTGTCCGCAAATCGCTCTGCCACTTCCTCCGGTGTGCATTCATAGCGGTCACAGTCAAAGGAAAGTGCATCCTCAATTTTAAGATAATTTTCGGTTTCATCCCGCGTCAAGGTTATGGTGTAGTCTCCCATACCGGACGGCACATCAATATTCTCCATGACATCAAGCTCGAAACGGGAGCCGCCGATGATCGCCTCAAAGGAGAAGGACTGACAGATTACTGCTGGGTTTTTGTCTATCTTGTCCTCATTCAGAAATGACAGCGGATTGTACTCTGTTAGTTCCCAGTCGATTTTTCCTCTCTCTGTTTGCTCGGCAATCTGCTGGATCAGATGTTGTTCTTCTTCGTGCAGATTTTCATTGTACAACATGATACACCTCCATTTTCTGATTCTCGTTTTTGGGGGGGCTGCTCTATGTTTCCGAAGAGACTGCCGTTTGTATCATCATTCCTTGGCTGAGGGCAGACCTTCGTAAAACTTCCTCAGTTCGTCCAAACTGCTTGTCCGATTTTTGATAGGCAGGGAGTCCCATGTAATGTCATGATAGCGTTCCGGCGGCTCGTCCCGCAGTCTTCGGTCGATGATGCAGACAATGCCGGTGTCTGTGAAATTGCGGATCAATCGCCCGATGCCTTGCTTGAGCTTGATAATCATTTCGGGAACGCGAACATCCATCAGAGCATCCTTAGCAACGGAACACTTATACTCGATAATTGGATCGGGGACAGGGAACGGAAGCCGGAAAATGATGACATTGGAAAGGCTTTTTCCTTCAATGCTGATACCTTCCCAATATGCACCCGTCCCCAGAAGCACGGAGTTCGTATCTTCCTTAAACTCATTCAGCACCTTGTCCTGCGACGATCCCGGCTGCTGCATCAAGATTTTGTACGGAAGTTTTTCTCACTGAGAATGGAGTAGACCTCTTCCATGTCGGTCTTTGCCGTAAACAGCACGAGTGCCTTTCCGTTGGAAATGCTCAGGATCTCAAGCAGTCGCTCCACACCCTTTTCAATGAAGGCTTCATGTTCTCTGGTCGGGTGCGGGAGATCGTCGCAATAGTAGATCATGGCGTGTTCATCGTATGGATATGGGGAAGGCTTTGGCTCGGATAAGCAGCCGCGGTCACCAGCGGGAAAGCCGGTATTGCTGATAAAGTAAGAATACTGTTCTTCCAGAGACCCGCTCGTGGCGTTCGTCAGCGTGGCAGAGGTCAAGATGGTTCTTTCATCACCATTGAAGTATAGGCGGCTCACAATTTCCTTGTGTTTTTAGGGCAATAGACGAGTTCCGTGTTGCTGCCGTGCTGCTCAATCCAGATCAGCATATCATCTATCCGGTCAAGAAGCTCCGAAAGGGACTCGCTGACGGCATCCAGTTCATCAGAGGCAGCAAAGGGACGGTTGTTTCTGAAATCCATGCTGGAATAAATCTGAATGCTGGACGAAAGGTTGTGTATGGCGGCGTTCATCTCGGTAAGCAGTTCAATCGCACTGCCATTGTTGTCGAAGAAAAAGCGGTCAGCGTAGCGCATATCCTGTTCTGCCTCGTTGATCTGCTTTTGGACTTGTGCTTTCAGGCAGTTATAGAAGGCGATGATTGCGCTCTCTGCCTCTCGCTTTTCACCTGACACACTGCTTTGATCGGAGGATCGCAGCTCATAGAATGCGCTCTTGATCATTCCAAAGAGCATACCCTGCCCGAAACGCTCCGTTGTGGCACTCCGCACCTTATCATCCAAGTTGTGTGCTTCATCCACGACAAGCAGATCAGCGGCGGCGTTAATCAGCCCTTCCTGACCGCGCCGGAGTTTCATCAGATGCTGAGTTAGAAAATCCTGATTGCACAGTACCACTCCATCCGTAAACTTTAATGCTGCGCGGACTTTGTAATACTTGCACTTCTTTTCACAGGAGCCACAATTCTTCATGCTGAACCGCTGCACATTTACCTTGTCCCAGATGCCTTGCGGCAAAACCTCCGGGAAATCCTTGCGTTCCTCATACCCCTGCTTGATTCCTTCTTTGAGCGCGTCCGGTGGGTCAGCCTTCGGGTCACACATATACTCGTCTGCGCGTTTGTTGCAGAGATAATGGGTCTGTCCTTTAGCGAGGATGACATCTCTGTTCAGCCCAAGAAGGGGCATTACCGCGTGGACATCGCGCCAGAGCTGTTCTTGAAGCGCAATGGTCGAGGTTGCGATGATAACCGGCTTGTTCATGCGTTTGCTGTACAGCAGCACCGGCACAAGATAGCCAAAGGACTTTCCAATGCCCACGCCAGCTTCAATCGCAAAATGCTGATCGTTTATGAGGGCGTCCACAATCTCAAAGGACATATCCTGCTGCCCCTCACGCATTTCCAAGCCATGCTGCGGGGCTTCATCCCAAAAGAAGGTGCTGACTTGCTCACTCATGGAGTACAGCTCTGCTTTTCTGCGCTTTTTCCGTTCCTCCGATGTATTGAATCCAAAATAGAATCTGTTGTCCATCCACATTCCTCCCGGAATAGAAACCAAGGCTATCCACGTTTCAGCTCAATGCTGACGTTTCCGTTCTCGTCGATAGTCAGCGTCATGTGCCTGATGTGCTTCTCATAGAACTGCCGCCGCTCTGCGGGAGACATTTCGATCCTCGTGTTTCGCAGAGCTGCATCAAACATATCGTTGACATTCAGGTGAACGGAGTTGTCAATCCAGCGGTACATCTCCTTGAATAGTGCGTTTTTCTTGATGTCCTCGCTGTTGCCGGAGTAGAATATCCCAGATTCTGCAAGTGCTGCCTTCATATCCGGTCCGCATTTTTCCCGCTCAATCATGACAAGAAATCTGGCGTCCGGTAAGGAAGAGATAAGCCCCCAGTAGTCGGAATCGCTTGAGACGATGACGAAGGAATCCACCTGCTTCTGGTAGTGTTCCTGACAGGCTCTTGCGGTGAGCTTGATGTCTACCAGTGATTTGTTCTGCTTAATCCGCTCAATCATGATATGCTCAACGGGGATGCGGGTGTAGTTTTCAAGAATCCGCCATGCCGTAGCGGTGTGTACGTCATCAAAGAGAATGATCGCCGTAATCTTCTGCATGACCTCATAATCAAGGTTTTTGAGCGTGGCGCACAGCTTGTACGGGTCGGAGTTTTCGCAGTCCACTACCAATACGGTCTTCTCACTGTCATCTATGAAGTCGTAGATATTGTTTTTTACAAAAGCCCCTGCATCGGAGACTTTACTGTATTCCGTGAAGGCGTCGCAATGCCATTGATAAAGCAGGGTAGCAAACTTCTTGTCATTATAGAGGACATTGCCCTCGTCCATCGGTACCCAGTTGATATACATTTGATAGGGGTAGTAGGAGAGACTTGCGTAATAGATGTCCGCAGCATCTTTCGTTCCGTCCTCTGTCAAACCGTTTGGCATGATGAACAGCTCTTTTATGTACGCCCAGTTAATCCAGATTGGAAAGAGGCTTTTGCAGTTGTTAATGCGGTCTGAAATCAGCCGGTTGATCTCGATAATGTGGTGGCAGAGCTTTGTACTCGACTTTTTGATAAAGCTGATTCCGTCGTTTGAAAGCTGCTGCATACTGGAAGCCGGGATGATCTCTGGCATTGAAAGCAGCCCTCGATACTCCATCCGCATGATGTCATTTATTTTCCGGTAGTTGCGCTCAATGGCGGTGCGGATGATACATAGATTACGAATGATACGGGCATTTTTATCCTGTTCAAGCCGGTTGTATATCTCTATCTTCGGCGGCTCGTGTTCATTTTGAAAAATACGGAGCGGGACGCCGATCAGGTAGGCTACCTTTGACACAAGTTCATAGGTGCTGTCTTTGTAGGCAATCTGTTCTCCGGCATATTCGACGCCATTCAACATGACTGAATTGCCCATGATCTACTCCTTTCGATGGAACGCGGGTTATTGAGCGTACTTTTTGAAGTTTTCAGTACTTTTTGAAGTTTTCAGCTTGTTCCAGAACCTCCTTGTAGACATCATCAATGGTTACGGGGGGATAGTCAAATTCATCCAGTAGCAGTATGAGGTCAACTTGCAGATTTGCCTTAATGTCATCACGGGTAGACCAGTCGGTGTATTTAGCTTTGTCATCGACAATGATCTTAATCCGCTTTGACAATTCAATCATCTTATCGTCCGGGTACTCGAACTCGTACTTCCTGGCAACCGCTTTGAGGATGTCATAGAAGGCTTTTTCTTCATAGTCAATCCCCATGCCCTTGAAGGAGTCTTTTTCTTTTTTGAGTTCTTCAAGGAGCTTCGCAAGTTGTTCCGCTACATCGTCAAGAACTTCGTTAGCGAAAGCCTCATCACGACGGCGATTGTTGTACTCATCAACAACCCGCTTGAGACGGTCAGAGAACTCCATGCCCATGATACGGTTGACCTTTTTATACTCATCAATCGCCTGAGAGAGAAGCCGCTGCAATACCTTGATTTTGGTGTTCGGTAGCTGGATCGCGTTGATCTTGTCCAGATATTCGTCGCTGAAAATATCAACAGAGATATGCTTTCCTGTTTCAAACAATTCCTCTATACCATCAGATTGAATTGCACCTTCAAGAAGTTCACGGACACGGGCATTCATTTGTGAAATGTCAGGGGCATCACCCTTTGTGAGTTTGAAAAGAATAGAGCGCACAGCACAGTAGAAGTGCAGATAGTCCTTTTCTTTATCAGAGATAGCCTCACTTGAACTGCATAGATTGAACGCTTGTTTCATTCGTTTGACTGCCGCCATAAAGCGAGTTTCCAAATCTTCCGTGAGCTGTACATACTCAACAGCACGATTGAGGCAAGCAAGCTGCTCTTTCGGTGAGCCGTTGAAGTAATCCGTGCTATTGAAGTTGTGGAACATCTGAGCCAAGACATCGAGCTGGTCTTTAACAATCGTGATAGACTGCTCGACGCCTTCAAACTCATCGCTCTCAAAGTTGGTGTATTTCTTGAGGGCGAGATTCATGTTTTTCTTAATGCCGATGTAGTCCACGATCAAGCCCTTGTCCTTGCCGGTATAGACGCGGTTGACGCGGGAAATTGTCTGGATAAGGCTGTGCTGCTGGATGGGCTTGTCGATGTAGATTGTATCAAGTGCCGGTACGTCGAAGCCGGTAAGCCACATATCAACAACGATGGCAATTTTGAAGTTTGATTTAACGTTCTTAAACTGACGGTCAAACTCCTTGCGATCATCCTTCGTTCCCAGCATTTCATAAAGCTCCGGCTCATCATCTTTATTTCGCGTCATGATGAGCTTGATCTTCTCGATGGGCTTGAGTTCCTTTTTCTCTTTTTCCGTCAGTTGAACCCCGTCAGGGCAAACCTTTTTCTCTGCCCATTCCGGTCTCATTCCAACTATAATCTGATAAAAAGCGTATGCAATCTTGCGATTAGAGCAGACAAACATTGCTTTTCCTGCGACGGTAGCTCCTTCGGCAACGCGGGTCTCATAGTGGTTAATGAAGTCCTCCGCAACTGCGTGAAGTCGGTCAGGATCACCGATGATCGCATCAATATGAGCAACCGCCTTCTGGCTTTCCTCAATCTGATGCTCATTTGCACCTTCAAAAGCACAACGGTCATAATAATCTTCAATTTCCCGAACCTTTGCCTGATCAAGAGTGACCCGTGCAGCGCGTCCGTCGTAGACAAGGTTGACTGTGATACCGTCTTTGACCGCCTCTGTCATTGTGTAGGCATCGACAACCGGACCGAAGACTTCAATCGTACCATCCACGGGCGTACCGGTGAAACCGACATAGGTAGCATTGGGGAGAGAATCGTGTAGGTACTTTGCAAATCCATAGCTTCGCTCTACACCTTCGGCAGTGACCTTGACTTTCTGATCGAGGTTTATCTGACTACGGTGTGCCTCATCGGATATGCAGATCACATTCGCTCTATCCGTCAGAAGCTCCAAGTCCTCGGTGAACTTTTGGATGGTGGTCATGTACACCCCACCGCTTGTCCTGCCTTGAAGTTCCTGACGCAGCTTTTCGCGGGAATCAATGCTCACAACGGTTTCGTCACCAATGTACTTCTTGGATGCTACAAACTGCTTTGAGAGCTGGTCATCCAAATCCGTTCGGTCGGTAATAATCAGGATTGTAGGGCTATGGAAGAAGGTACTCTTCATAAGCATTCTTGTGAGGAAGAGCATAGTATAGCTTTTTCCGCAGCCTGTCGCGCCAAAGTATGTGCCGCCCTTGCCGTCTCCCTCCGGTCTGAGGTGTGCCTTGATATTCTCAAACAGCTTGACCGCAGCAAAATACTGAGGATAGCGGCAGACGATTTTGAGGTCTTTGTCCGAGCTATCAGGGAAATAGACAAAATCCTTGATGACTGCCAAAAGCCGTTCTTTGCGGAACAGTCCGCTCACCATAGTTACAAGGGAATTGATGCCGTCCAATTCCTTATCGTCAGCTTCAATCTTTCTCCACGCATAGAAGAAGTCATACGGAGAGAAGAAGGAGCCGTATTTATTATTTGCACCATCGCTTATGACGATGAAGGCGTTATACTTGAAGAGTTCAGGAATATCACGGCGATAACGCACGGTAAGCTGAGTATAGGCGTCCATGATCGTTGTGTTTTCTTTGACTGCGCTCTTAAACTCAAGCACAACAACAGGAATGCCATTGATGAATACAATCCCGTCCGGTATGCGTAGCTGGTTGTTGATGCCTTCAATTTCAAATTGGTTGACGATCTTGAACACGTTTTTCTCTGGCTCATCAAAGTCAATCAGCTCAATGTAAATGTCTTTCTTTGTGTGATCTTCGCGGTTGAAGATGAAGCCGTCACAAACCATTTTGCAGACTGCTTTGTTTGCTTCGTAGATTGTACCGGAAGTAGACCTCAGGCGAAGGATAATGCTATCAACCTCGCTTGCGGTAAGCCCCTCTGCGGCATATCTGTTCAGGAGGGATTTCCGCAGATCGTCGATAAGCAGAACCTCAGAGCGTTCGCGGTGGATCTGCTCACCATTCAAATAGACATACCCTTCATCCTGAAACAACTCCATGATGGACATTTCAAGAGAATGCTCATTGAAGTTTGCCATTATCGTTTCCCCCTCACTGTCTCATCTGTTTTTTCCGCACATCGGGACACTTGGATTTGAGAAAACCAATCCATTCCTCCCATTCCGCATTTGAAGCATCAATTATATCTTCTTCATACTGGTCTAAGACGCTCATTAAAGCAGGAAGGACGGGAAGCTGATCCCTATTGAGCCAAAACTCTGGCAACTCATGCGCACAATCTAAGTCGGTATTTATCGATTCGATGCTGTCGCAGATAGACTTGAGAATGACTGTGGGGCTTGCGTTATCAGCCCATTCGCCCGGAAGTGCATAACGGTAGTAACCCATCAATGCCCAAGCCATTTCCCACTTGAAATAACCAACATACTCTGTTCCCAAGCCAAAGAACGATTTCCACTTCACGGATAGAGCTTGTGCGCACTTATATAGATTCATCTTATCCATAATCGTTCTCTCCTATAAATGATAATTTAGCGGCTTAACCCTGAAAGCAAGGTCTGTGCGAAATCTGTAAGTTTTTCCATCTCAAGATTATTGTCAGCAACAGCAGCAAGGGCTCTCAAAGACCAACACTGCCCAATTTTGCTGCAATTCAATCGGCGGAATGGGAATGTGTAATGCTTTAATATAACTTGTGGGCTTTGCGATTGATGGAACGCCGGTTGTGTTATCATTGAAAAATGCGAGTTTTCCTGCGCCCAGCATCAGTGTGAAAATAGAAGAGAACAACTCGTGGGAAGATGTAAAATAGCGCACACTGAAAAAGTTCCCGATTCTGTATTTGGGAAATGACATACCTGTCGAATTTCGTTTTGTCCGGAACAAGTGCAACTTGCCCCAGCGTTCCACGATGAGTGATCACAATATCACCAGAGACGGCTATCGAATTTTTTAGCTGGCTTGCTTTTTCATCCTCGACATATCGGAATGATCGTTCAGAAAGCAAGTAGCCAGAGATGTTATCCTCCGCTTTTAACAACGGGAACACCATTCAACAAAGCAGCGAAGTTTTTATATTAGAGCCAAAAGGTCCCATTGCAACGCGGGACAATGATTTCCCCAAAGGATGAGAGAACCAATCACTCTGCTCGTCACGGTATTCGGGATGGGTAGCAAACGTCCGCATGAACTCTGTTTTCAGAGTCAATCCACTAAATTATCATTTATACGCCGTTTTAGCTCGATCCGCTCCGTAATGGTCTGATACGCCTTCACAATGCTGCGCTGTTTGTCAATAGAGGGGACAGGTAGCTCTACCTTGCACATTTCATCCCAGTCCATTATTTCCCGGACGCTACCGTGAGACTTAAAACGTGCGTAACGATCAAACTCCGGTCTGCTGAACCAGAGCATTAAGTATTCGGGCAGTAGCTCGTTTTCATCTTTCACTTCAAAAACGGTATAGATATTGCTGACAAGCCCCTCATCATAATCCGTTAGAAGAGCAATACCAATTTTGTCTCCACGCCGAGAAGTATCTGGAATGTAGGTAAACTGCCCCCGTTTGACTACCTTGTATTTCGTAAAGTCGGTACCAACCGTGTTTGCAATAGAGGGAATGAACATCTTTTGGACGGAAACACCTAAAAGGTTTTCCTCTTTTCCGTCTGTGTTCCTGACATCGACTTGGCGAATGAAGTCTCCAAGCAGCCTATATCCTTCTTTCATTGTGACACCTCACCCTATGTATTTTCTGTGTGCCAGCTTGACGTTTTGCTGTTTGACCATAGCATAGTGCATGGTCGTGTCGATCTTCTGATGCCCTAAGAGCTGCTGGACTTGCTCTATGGGCATTCCTTTATCTATGGCAGATGTTGCCAGTGTTCTTCGGAACTTATGTGGATGGACACGAGGCAGATTCAGCCTTTTCCCCAGTTCTCGAAGCCGTCTTTCTACGCCGCCAATCTGCAAACGGTCATTCGGTGCGGTCAGCGAGACAAACAACGCTGAACAGGTGTCTGTGCGGCTTTCCAGATAGTTTTGGAGATGGATTTTTGTCCTGGCATCGAAATAAACGATCCGTTCCTTGCTTCCTTTTCCGAAAACAACGCATTCCCGTTCATTGAAGTTGATGTCATCGCGGTTAAGGGCAATCATCTCACCGACACGCATTCCGGAGGATGCGAGAAGGTCAATCATAGCGAGATCGCGGACATTGCAGCAGTTGTCCCGCATGATTTCCAATGCCTCATCGGTGTAGGTTTCCTTGATCACCTTTGCCGTTTTTACTTTGTGAATCCGGCGCACCGGGCTTTTCACGATGTAGTCCTCATCTTCAAGCCACGAAAAGTAGCTGGACAGGATGCGACGGATATTATCTATCGTGACCTTGCTTGATTTCCGGCTTGTCTGATACTCTGTCAGGTACTTTCGCAAGTCCTCAGTTACGATCTCTTGTGGTTCTTTGTCAATGCCGGATAGCATTGACACAATGGTCTGACGGTAATAGCTCAAGGTTTTTTCTGAGCAGCCTTCAATACGTTTTGCGTTGATGAAACAGACAACCGTATCGACCTTTGCGCTTTCTACCATGCCAGCGCTGTGACTTAGCTCTACGCCACTCAGCACCCCTTCAAGGACACTTTGAAGCTGTTTTAACTGTGCGTTGTTCAGAAACGGAAGCATCTGACGCTGCACTTCTTGAATCAGTTGTTTTTTCATTGTCGTATCTCCTTTGATTATTCTCAGAGAACGACTTTTCAGTGGCAGTTCTTAGGGTAAAACTCTCGCCACTGGTGAGAGTATTTCAATTTCTAATAGCCCATGTCCTTTAATATCTTATCAATTTCGGCAAACTCTGCCGGACTACTTGGTGTCCAGTCAGAGGAATTGCAATATCTGCAATACATCGCCTTTTTATCTCTCAGGCGGTGGCAGTATGGACATTGAACCGAATCGTCTTCAAAGTCAGTTTTCCGCGTTCTGTGAGTACACACTGAGCAGTAAATTGTGTCTCCCTCATCCCAGAGGGTAGCAGGATTATCATTCCCGCAGTTGGTACATTTCATTGTGGTCATTCCTCCTGTAAATGATAATTTAGCGGCTCAAATGCGAGCATATTTCAAGGAATATACAGCAAATAACGCTTCAATTTTCCATCTCAAAGATTATTGTCAGTTACAGCAGTAGGGTTGCTCTCACCAAAACAGGAAATTTTGTCCTGCAATTCAATCGGCGGAATGGGACCTGTTGCTTTAATATAAAACAGACATCGATTGAATGGAATTGCCGGTTGGAATGGTTACCATAAATTGTCTGCGCCCAGCATCAGTGTGAAAAAATCAAGAAAATACTCAGGTAAAGCGCACACTAAAAAAAGTAGTCTGACTTTGGCAAATGACATATGCTAAAATGGTCGGCGTTTATTCCGGAACCCGATTCTGTATTTGCATCGTTCCTTGTTAGAATAAGACCCATTGATGACGAATACAGATACTACTTTGGACTTGCTTAATTACATCTTCCGAGTTCCTTGATTTTGTTCAGACGAACGCTGGGGTTCAGATAACGCTCAACCGGCAAGCAAATCCTCCAAAGCTTTTAGTTTGGGAATTTGAGCTTTCTATTCCCTAATAGCAAAGTCTGCCAGAGTTCAACACAAAGATTTCCTCGTTTCTGAGAGAACGGAGTTATCTTTGAGTCACTAATAAACGGAAATAAAAGCTCCACGAGGTCAAAGATACTATGGTGAAGATGTTATCAAGCCGCTAAATTATCATTTTCCGCTCTCTTCAAAGCAATGCGATTGGTAATTGCACGGTAGGACTCGACGATCTCACATTGTCTCGCATAGGAGGGGACAGGGAGCTTTATGCGGCAAAGATCATCCCATGTAATTCCGCCTCGAACACTGCCATCCGTCATGAACCAGCATTCACGGTCAAACTCCGGTCTACGAAACCACATCATCAAATACTCTTCATTTAAGACATCGCGGTCAATAATCTCAAACATGAAATACGCCGGAGAAACTATTGCGGCGTTGTCTTTCTCATAGAGCGCAATCGGAAGACGTTCATCGCGTCCAACGTGCATTGGGTTACAGGCAAATAGCCCCTTGCTGATCAGTTTATACCGACTCAAATCTGTGCCAATTACATTTGCGACGGAAGGCATGAACTCTTTGTCGATGCTTATGCCAAGAACAGTGCTGGTGACTTCCTCGGAGTTTCGATAATCAACAAGCCGAATGTGTTTACCAAGAGGTTCATAATTCGATTTCATAGCCCAACTCCTTAAACACAGTCAACAGGTCAGCCTTCGACTTCTCTTCTGCAACAAGCAGCTCACGAAGCTCACTTTGCAGCGTCTTCATTTTCGTATCAAAGTCGATGTTCTCATCGCGGTTTACAAACTCAATGTAACGGCTCGGAACAAGGGTAAAGCCCTTTTCAGCAACCTCATCGAAGGATGCGCTGTAACAAAATTCAGGCACATTCTGATAAGTTTCTTCATAGCCTTCCTGCTGCCATGCGTGATAGACGCCCGTGACTTTTGCACGGTCTTCTTCTGTCAGTTCAATGTACTTCTTTTCATAGGGGCTTCCCATTTGCCGCAAGTCCATGAAAAGGATCTCACGCTCACGGTTACGGAAGCGTTTTACCTCACCGTTTTCTTCAACCACACGAGCCTTTTTATTCTTATTCAGAATCCAAAGCGTGACGCTGATGTCGGTGGTGTAGAAGAGGTTGCGGGGAAGGATGATGATTGCTTCGACGAGATTGTTCTCGATGAGCTGACGGCGGATTTTTAACTCTGTACCGTCGTCAGATAGTGCGCCGTTTGCAAGCAGGAAACCGGCAACGCCGTTCTGGGATAGCTTTGAAACAATATTCAGAATCCAGCCATAGTTCGCGTTACTCGTGGGCGGAACTTCATAGCCGTCCCAGCGCGGATCATCAATCAGCTCATTATCACCACGCCATTCTTTCTGATTAAAAGGCGGGTTTGCCATAATGTAATCTGCCTTGAGGTCCTTGTGCTGGTCATTGGTGAATGTGTTCGCTGCCATTTCTCCGAGGTTTGCAGAGATGCCGCGAATAGCCAGATTCATTTTGCACAGCTTGTACGTCGTGTTTGTATATTCCTGACCATAGATAGAGACCTTCTTCTTGTTGCCGTGATGTGCCTCTACAAACTTCATTGACTGCACGAACATACCGCCAGAGCCGCAGCAAGGGTCATAGAGAATACCGTCATACGGCTCGATCATTTCCGCAATCAAATTGACAATGCACTTCGGCGTATAGAACTCGCCCTTACCTTTGCCTTCCGCAAGTGCAAACTTGCTCAGGAAGTATTCGTAGACCCGCCCGATAATGTCATTCTCTTTATCGCCGGTGTTGATCTTATCAATCTCATCCAGCAGCGATGCGAGCTTTGCCGTGTCGATGTGAAGCCGTGAATAGTAGTTATCAGGAAGTGCGCCCTTCAACGCTGGGTTCGCTTTCTCAATCGTGTAGAGAGCGGTGTCAATTTTCAGTGCAATATCATCCTGCTTCGCATTCTCCATGATGAAAGACCAACGGCTGATCTCTGGCAGGAAGAACACATTGTCCTTCGTGTAGAAGGCAACATTGTCAACAAACTTTTCGCCGTATTTCTCAGCAATGGCTTTTCTTTGCGCCTCAAACTTATCGCTGGCAAACTTCAAGAAGAAGAGACTGAGAACGACGTGTTTGTATTCTGCTGGCTCAACTGAACCACGAAGTTTATCTGCGGACTTCCACAGAGCTTCCTCCATTGAAACCTCTTTCTTCGGTGCCGATGCGGCTCGTGCCATATCAAAATCCTCCCTGTGTATTTATCTAACCTATTTTACAAAAAGTGCTGTACGAAAAACCGGACTCAGTTCTTGTCCGTTCGCACAGCCTCACATATATCTCCGATGTCACAGTTCAAGTAATCACAAATGCGCAGCAAAATAGAGAGGGACACTTCTTCCCCCTTATTCAGTTTTGTCCATGTTCCGGCAGACAGCCCTACCTCATGTCGTAGAGAAGCCTTCTTTATGTCGCGTTCCAGAAGAAGCATCCATAGTTTCTTATAGCTTATGCGCACGGCAACCATCCTTTCGCTTGCTTGCATTCAACATCGTTTATAATATTATACTGGATTTCATTCTCAAAAGCAATCCGTTGATGCAGAAATTAAAGAAAAAGTTTCAATTTCTCGAACCTTCTCTCAAGGATGCAGGGCATCTCCGGTCAACAGGAGATGCCCTGCTTTTGAAAGGACTATTCGCGCTGTGTGCTGCGCAGATGATCACGGTCATGGTCAGCAGAAGGAGCGAGAAACGTATCAACATTAGACTTGATCGTCTCTATTTGCTTTACTTCTTTTTTGAGCTTCGCACGTTCATCATAGAGCCGCTGTTGCTCTTCAAGAAGTCGCTGCTGTTCCGCTTGCAGTGTCTTCAAGCTCGGCAGTTTTTCATCGCCCTGCATGGCAAGTAATGTGCTTCTCGCTGCCTCAAAGATCACAAGCTCGGCTTCGTGCTTTGCTTTGAAACCCGGCTTGTCTTTTGCCTTCTGGAATGCGTCATATACGGGCTTGAGGCGCTGGTAGTTGGAGATGTTTTTGATAAGCGGCTGGACTTCCCGCAGACGTGCTTCAACGCCTTTCAGTTCCTTACCGGTACGGTCATAGGAGCTGTGAACATCCTCGACCTTCTTCTCAAGATCGGCGTATTGGAGCAAGTTGTTTTCCGTGAGATAATTGAGTGTCCGTGCCGCTTCCTTGAGGATAGTAAGCTTGCTTTATGCTCGTAACCCTTGCTGTCAATGAGCCTGATCCGCTCCTGAATATCTCCGATGAGAGAGATGTCCTTCGGCACGGTCTGCCTCCGGTTTCTGCGCGGCGACCGTCCGGCAATCCGCTCCTTGATGCGTTCCTCGGTGTAGTTCTCTCCGATGGTCTTAGAACGAGTAAACCGCTCCTGACCTTCAGCGCGGAAGGAGATATATTTGCCGGTCTTGATTTCATAACCAGCTTCCTGCATGAGCCGCAGAAAATCATCGTAGTCCTTCGCTGTGATGACAAGCCGGTCGATGGTCTGCTTGAGCTTTTGCTTCCAGCTCGTGCCGCGCTTGGCTTCGGTGTACTCCTTGTAGCCCATGCCCTTGTTCTGAGAGGGAGGGATAACAGAGAGACCGTTTTCCTTACAGAGCCGGTCGCTGACCTCACGCATATCATAGTAAATCCGCTTGTAGCTCTTGTATGCGTGGTAGCCCACAAAGTCAACCGCATTGAAAATCAGATGGTTATGAACATGGTCTTTGTCAATGTGAGTGGTCAGCACATACTCATATTTTCCTCCGAGGATTTCATCTGCAAACTGCTTGCCGATCTCGTGGGCAAGCTCCGGTGTGACCTCTCCGATTTCAAAGGACTGGATCACATGACGGGCTATGATCCTGACCGGATTCATCCCTTTTTGCTCGGCTATTTTCCGCGTCCATTCAAATTCCCGCGCTGCGGTCTCGCTGGCACAGCCGTAGGACGAGACCAGCAGCTTCTCGTCGGTCTTTTCGGGATTCAGAATGTACGCGATTGCCTTGCTCAAAGTTCCTCGGATTGCTTTGATTTTAGTAACTGCCATACCGCGTCCATCTTTTCTTTCAGCTCGTCAATATCGTCCTGATAGAATCGTCCCGTCGAGTTGATCCTGCGGCAGACGGTATTGATGTTCACACCGATCTTGTTGATTTCGGCGGCGAGCTTTTTCTGCTCTGTGTAGTCCACAACAATGATGTAACCGTCAATCAGCATCTTCCTTGCATACGCACCGAAGTTCTCCGTGCCGATCATCTCCATCTTCTTTGCAATCGTCCGTTCTTCCTGTGGTGTCAGCCAAATCTTCTTCTGAATGTCTCGCGTTCTTCGTACCATGCTGCGCCCTCCGTCGTAAAAAATAGAAGGGTTTGGGACTATCCCAACAAGCAAAAATCTGATGTTAAGGGCAGGGTCTCCTTAACTGATTTTTCTCCGGTGGGTACTCACCGGATTTGCTTGCTAATCTCCCAAAATCGTATTCCCCGAAGATTCCTCCGTGAAATGTCCCTTCACTTTACAACGGACACAATAAGAGCGTTTGTTGAGTACCGGATTTCAAAAAAGTCAAAAAATCATTGGATTTCCCATGTGAAAGCCACGGTGTCCGACACGTCAATATCGTCCGGCTCGATCTCTGGCGCAGCGCATTTACTCATCGCCATAAGAGGCTGAATGCAGTCTTCGACCTCATAGCTTGTTCTGGAATACACATTGAGTTCGCCCCAGTTGTAGTCGATATTGAGTAGCTGCCCAAGCGTACTGCCTGATGCTTTGCAAAGAATCTCCGCCTTTGCCCTGGCGTTCTCCGTCGCATTGATCAGCAGCTCTTCGCTGACTCTTGCCGGGTTTTTCACGGTGAACGCAATGCTGAGTTCCGGTTGCGCCCCGCAGTCTGCAATCGCAGAAATGACCTTCGCAAGCTGTTTGCTGTCAAAGTCAAAGGCAAGTTTTAGGCGGTAGGTGCAAGCATATCCTGCAAACTCCCGCTTGTAATTTCCTTGCCGATCCTTGACGTTCTCGTACCTTGTCTGAACATCAAAGCTCGTGGTTTTCAAGTCTTCCTTGTGATACCCAACGCAGACTGCGGCACCTTGCAGTCTTTCGATTCTCTCGGCAGCCTCCGACATTGCGCGGTCATAGGTTTCAGATAAGGCTTCAATATTCAGGGAGAGGATGATGTAATCCGGTCTGGCGGAGACACTGCCCGTCCCTTTTACGGTGATCGTTCTCATTGCTTTCTCCCGTCCTTTCTGGAATTATAGTCCTCATCAATACGCTTTTTCCAATTCGTACCCAGCGGTACGCTGCAACGGACAGCGGAAACCGCTTCGCTCAGAACTTCATAGTTGAGCTGCGTTCCCTCATGGTCAGAGTGATAGTTGACCGCTCGGTCTGCTCCAATACCGAAGTCCTTTGCCGTTTCAACTGCGTCAATATTTGCGCCGAGGAATAGAAACTCCCAGCCGTAGTTTTCCTTCTGCCGCTCGATCATTTTCTTGATTGCCTCGCTGTCATAACGGCGGCTTGCATTCTCCATGCCGTCCGTCGTGATAACAAACAGTGTGTGTTCAGGGACATCCTCATTTCTTGCGTACTTGTGGACATTCCCAATGTGATGAATTGCTCCGCCGATAGCATCCAGAAGAGCAGTACATCCGCGAACGGAATAGTCCCTGTCGGTCATCGGCTCCACCTTCTGAACCGGCACACGGTCATGGATAACCTCGCTCACGTTGTCAAAGAGAACGGTAGAGATCAATGCCTCGCCATTCTCTTTTTTCTGCTTTTCAATCATGGAGTTGAATCCTCCGATGGTGTCTGTTTCCAGTCCGCTCATAGAGCCGCTGCGATCAAGGATGAATACGATCTCCGTCAAGTTCTTTCTCATGTTTTGTACCTCCGTATATAAAAATGACTGCTTGGTGTCTCACCTTACAGTCATATTGTACTTCGGTATTCACTTCATTTGGTCGCATGGCAAGCGACATTATTCTAAGGACAAGAACAGCTCTCCGTCAATGCTTAGGATGTCATCCATCGGAATCTTCGTGCCGTCCTGCATGGTAATTAGGCGCTCAAAGTCATCAACCTTTATGACTGCGCCGGTTGCAGTTACATACGCACCGCCAGCTTTGCGCTCATCAGGTTTGAAGTAGGTTATTTCAACCTCCGGCTCTTCATCAAGGGCATCCATGAGAAGCTGATACCTCATGTTCAAAGCGGTCAAGGCTCCCTCATCAAGCTCAATCCTTTCGTCAGTCAGACGTCCGGTTTCTTTGATTGCAGCATCGTAGCCGGTGAGGGCAGCGAAGGGAGCAAACTGCGCTGCACGATCTGACATCGGCATTTGTGGTCGCGTTTTGGAAACGTGGTGAGGAAGTCCCATGATCTCGTCGTATTTTCCGTTCACGCCTTATGCCCTCCAATCTGCGCATTGCGGTCTTTCGCGGTTGCGCCTTCTTCAAGATTCATCGCCTTGAGGATGGCGTTCTTTCCGTACTTCTTTTTGATTGCAAGCGTGGCGGCTTGTATCTTCCGCTCACGCTCCAAAGCGGCGTCTTCGGCTTTCTGTTTTTCCTCTTCTGCGGCATAGTCGGTGAAGAGGTCAAGCTGGACAGCACCGTCATTTTTCTTCGGCGCGTCCGCTTCCGGCAGGACATGATTTGCTACAACATACATACGGCGGACAAGCAGATTCTTGTCCACGATCCGGTCGAAGAGTTCTGACACAGCACACATTATTTTGCGCGTAGATGATGTGTGACCGTCGAGGTTGATAGAGCCGTGCGCCTGTTTCGGAATCTGCCTTCCATAATGATCTGTCTCAACCGCGCCGTGATACTTTGCCCGTCGTGCCGGATCGGTTAGGTTCTCGATGTCGTAGCCAACTGTGAGAACCATCTGGTCGGTGACAAGCCCCTTGTCCACCAAGTCCAGCACAAGCAAGTCCGTCATTTCCCGGACAACCAGCTTTGCTTTATCCGTCTCGTATGGGCAGTGCAATACCTGACCGGAACTGATGCTGTTGGAGCTGGGACGGTACGCCTTGATCGCTTCAATGGTCGTAGGTTCCCAACCCCACGCATGGTCGATGAGTAGTTCCGCATTCTTGCCGAACAGCTTGTAAAGCAAGTCCTCGTTCCGCTCTGAACAGAGGGCAACATCGCCCATTGTGAACATCCCATTCTGCTCAAGTTTCTTGGCAATACCTCGACCCACGCGCCAGAAATCCGTGAGAGGCTGGTGCGCCCAAAGCTCACGCCGGAACTTCATTTCATCCAGTTCGGCTATTCGGACGCCATTTTTGTCGGCGGGGATGTGCTTCGCTACAATGTCCATTGCCACTTTGCAGAGAAAGAGGTTCGTGCCAATTCCTGCGGTTGCTGTGATGCCGGTTGTTTCAAGCACATCGAGGATGATCTTCATGGCGAGGTCATGTGCCGAGAGCTTGTAAGTATTCAGGTAGTCCGTCACATCCATGAACACTTCGTCGATGGAGTAGACCACAATATCTTCCGGGGCAATATACTTGAGATAAACCTGATAGATGCGGGTGCTGTACTCCATGTAGTACGCCATCCGAGGCGGCGCAATGATGAAGTCAATCGCCAGAGAAGGGTCTGCTTGCAGCTCCGAGAAGAAGTGCGATGAGCCATCTAATCTGTGTCCCGGCGCGTCGTGCTGCCGTCCGGCATTCGCTTCCTTCACACGCTGCTTGACTTCAAACAGCCGTCCACGCCCGGAGATGCCATAGTTCTTGAGGGAGGGCGTGACGGCAAGGCAGATGGTCTTATCCGTCCGGCTTTCGTCTGCGACAACGAGGTTTGTGTCCAGAGGATCTAAGCCACGCTCCCGGCATTCCACGGAGGCATAGAAAGATTTCAGGTCGATTGCAATGTATATGCGCTGCTTCATCTTCTGCGCCTCCGATTTCTTCTCAGATTAGCTCTAATGACATTTCATTGGAGTTTTTGATGTTGAATACGATACGCCATTCAATATCACCCTCCACCGGCTCAAAGTGTAGAGCGGAACAAGCTGCATGGAGTTTTTCTTTCGAGCTGCCTCCACATACGATTGCGGTTGGACCGTCCGCGCCGCCGATAATGCCGATACAAGCCATATCGTTTCGTGCCTCCGGTGCATAGCGGTCAGAGCATGGCGCAATTTCCAAAGGCTTGTCCCCCTCAGCACAATCACAGATCGAAATATCGCTGTCCGGTTCAGGAGAAAGCGTATAGCTCATGGCGGTAAAATGCGTCGGATAAAACCAGCGGTCAGAGCCGAAACGCTTTTCGGAAATTGTCTGCCGCTCCAATTCCTGTACGGTTAATGTGTATTTTGTGCCGCTGACCGGATGGGTGAAAGAAAACGAATCGCCGGGAGCGTGTGTCTTGAAATGTGGTCCTGGGACACGGCATGACCGCTGCTCCATCGTAAAGGAGAGAGATTTTATTTCAGTACGGCGTTTGCTTGCCCACGGAAAAGCTGCCCGAAAAATCATCCATCCATAGGATATATCCAAGTCATAGTGTTCCAACGCCCACTTTGCTTCCAATTCATTGATCATCCCATCCGGCAAACACGGATTATAAACCACCGAGCAGCCGTGGGAGGTCAGCATTGTTTTCCCGTTCAATTCCAAACGAGGAATAAAGTCAAGGCAAAGTGGATTGTCTAAATCTATCTGCATTTGCTGCTCCTGCGTGAAGTATTCGCAGGAGTCGTTTTCGGGGTGTAAATCCCATTTAGTTATGAACTTGCGAATGTCTTCTTCCGGGGTACGCATACAAAAGTCCATGACGAGTCCCTTGCTGCAAGAATACGCCGCAGGAATAACCCAATGATGCCTCGCCCAGTCAAATTGCTTATTCAACCGGATTTCCGTTCCGGCATGGTCTTTTCCCGAATGTCCCCAGAAGTCTCCATCAAAGTAGACCTTCCACTCAGGCATGGTCGGTTCTGCTTCTGGGTTCATATCAACATCATAATAGTCCTCGGTGTACTTGATCTTACTATAATCAAAAGATGCTTGCAGCTTTTTGATGTATACCCACGGCTGTTCCATAGGCGTCAATTTCATTTTCTCAGCAAGCTCTGATAGCGTTCTTTGCTGATCCTGCGTTGGAGGGTTGTCCTGCAAAAAGGCTTCAAACTGGGCTTTATCCCACATCCACGCCTGTTCCAGCGCTGCCGAATCACTGCAAGCAAGGAGCAACCTCAGAAAGTCTTCAAAATCGTTTGCCAGCGGATGAACAAAATCCGGAGCCGAGTTCATGGGACTGACGGAAAATACCATACCGCCAAAGTCTCGAACAAAGCAGAAGTGGATGCCGTCCACACCCGCCCAGCCAAAAATAGATGCACCTTTTGGCGTGCAAAAGTATGGGTTGTTATCTTCACGACGCTCCACCCCTACGGGCGAAAGGTCAATACCACTTCGCAAAAATTTCTGAAACACTTTATCCATAGACCTTATGCTCCTATTAAACTTTGGTCGAAGGCAAACAGAGCCTCGTTGATCTCAAAGACATTATAGTTCCCATGCTCCACGAAATACTCCACGATGATGTCAAACTTGTTGGAGTGGGAGAGCGCAAAGCCAGCCTTCATGAGCATATCCTTCATTTCAACAAGCGGCAGCTCAAGGGCAATGGCAAACGCAATGACCGTGGGCTTGGAAGGCTTATAAGACTTGTCCGAGCGGATCTTCGAGAAGAGCTTCCGGTCAATATTCGCCTTCTTATAGCACTGCGCGTCCGTCATGCCGCGCTCATCAATCTTTCGCAGAAGCATCTCGGAAAAGCTCTCGTCGATCTGTCCCAGCGCGTCATCAAGGGTTGCCGCCTTTTTGGGGGCAGCCGCCGCAGAGACGGGAGGCATGAGCTGTTCGATTGCCTCTTCACAAACGGATGCCTCGCAAGGCATGGGTTCTTCCATCCGGAAGGCGTTCATTCTGCGCAGACGCTCGGAACGACTATCGGTATGCTCGTCCACATAGCGGTCATCTATGTACGCTGCAATATCGGCAAACAGCTTGCCGCTGATCTGATAGGCTTTGCGGTCAAAAATGACGATGTACACCGTCATTTCGTTTTCGAGAAGGAAACTGCTAATGGTGTCAATCGCCACTTTGAGAGCCTGATCCTTCGGATAGCCGAAAATGCCGGAGGAAATCAGAGGGAACGCAACCGACTCGCATCCGTATTCCTTCGCCAGCATGAGCGAAGTCCGATAGCAGGAGATCAGCAGTTCGCGCTCACCATGCCGTCCGTCATACCAGCGCGGACCGACTGCGTGAATGACATATTTGCAGGGCAGACGATAGCCCTTCGTGATTTTTGCGCTCCCGGTCTTGCAGCCGTGAAGCGTTTCACATTCCGCCAGCAACTCCGGTCCTGCAGCGCGATGAATGCAGCCGTCCACACCGCCGCCACCCAGCAGCGACTCGTTGGTAGCGTTGACGATGGCGTCCACCTTCATTTTTGTGATGTCATTTCTGACGATTTGAAGCGGCATTATGCAATCCTCCGTCCTATCAAAGCGGCATCGGTGTCCGGGCGATCAGAATGACCGCCAGAATCGCGCCCACAAATGCCGCTGCCCCTACGACCGCCAACACCTTTTTGTCGAGCTTCTTCTTCGCTGCCTTGCCAATCAGCGCAGCGCAAGCCATGCAGACAGCCGCAGCAACAAGCGCAATGCCCAGCGTTTCCCATAGCCAAGAAAGTTCATGTAGGATTTTCATGCGTTCATCATCTCCTGTTCGTTAAACTGGAAGTTGTTTATCCAAAATGAAATGGAATAACCATATCAAGTAAAACTGCAAGAACTATACTAATCGTTCCCATTAGCGCAGAACTCCTCAATGTGTCTCTCCTCAAAACAATAAGTCCAATAATAAAGACTATCACTTCCAAAACAGATTTTGCATTAAAATACCAGCATCCATATACAAAGCACATATTGAACAATACTGCCAAAATCAGCGCTGATAGTATAAATGCCAGTTTGCTTTTCCCCTTTGCATACCAACAGACAAAAGCCAATAATGGAGAAACAGCTGTAAATCCAAACCAAATCATCGCATAACTTCTTGGGAAAAATCCTGCAATATAGTTTGAATACAAATAGTAGCTTGCAACCATACCAACAAAGAATACAAAAACATTGATGCTTGCTCTTATTGCAGAATTGCTATAAATAGAAATACACAGTGCAATCAATATCCAGATTGCAAAACGCCCAAGAAAATTACCAATATCTAAGACTCCATTTATTGCCATAAGCACACCTGGAAGTTCAGTTTGACGAAAATCCAGATATTTTGAGAAAGTTCCCAAAGCTATTCCGAGAAACAATATCGCTATGGTATTTATAAGTTTTCTATTATTGGATATTGGATTTTCTGCATTCCTTATATCATTCAAAAAATTTATCATAATTACCCTCACAAATTCAAATTTATCTATCCCAATCTCCAAAATCCCTGATATTTCAACGAAAATCGCGGCTTCAACGCTCCGATTTCGACTGCTTTCCCTTGTTTTTGCCCTTATCCGGCAAAACAAGGGAAAGCTTTTTCTTTTTACTCACCGACTACTTTGTCCAGCAGTCTTGCGGAGGAGCGTTTTGCTTCCTTTGTCGCGTGTGCGTAGATATTCATCGTGGTACTCACATCCGCATGTCCCAGAAGCTCCTGTACGTCCTTTGGCTGTGCGCCGTTCGACAGCAGGTTGCTTGTGAACGTGTGTCTGAGTGTATGGAAGTGGAAGTCCTCAAGGCCCGGAACCTTCTCCTGCGCTGTCCGGCACATGATGCTGACCGTGTTTGCGGATTCGTAGGCTCCATCGGGACGAAGGCAGATGAAGGATAATTCCTTGTAGTCCTCCGGCACTTCTTCCGTCATCCCCAGCGTGTACAGCTCATAGTAACTGCGGCCTTTCTCCTGTACCTCTTTGCAGTAATTCAGACTGTAAAGCTCTCCGTACCTCATGCGGTTTAGGTGTTGTTCCTTCTTTGCTTCTTTCAGGATCTTTGCCAATGTGTCACAGAAGTCCACCGTTCGGATCTTGCTCCGCTTGGTGGGGCCGATCTCCGTCTTGTGCCTTGCCCCGTTGTACCTCATACTGCGCCGTACCGTGATGACCTGTTCTTTCAGGTCAATGTCTTGCCAGGTCAGCGCACATACCTCTCCGATCCGAAGCCCGGTGAAGTAGGCGATCTGAATGGGGAGCAGCGCCGGATTGTTCTTCTTTTTTGAGCCAGTCCGTCAGAGCTGCATACTGCTCGTAGGTGATGGTGGGAACAGCCAGCTCGTCGCTGTTGTCGTCCGAGAACAGTTTGTAACTCTCCTGCTTCTTCCGCATGACCACATACTGCATGGGATTGTAGCTGAGAAGCCGCTTGGGGAATACCGCGAACCGGAACGCACCCTGCAGCACCGCCGAGAAGAGGCGCATATAGCCTTTGCTGATGGGCTTTACCTCTTTCCCGTTCGCATCCATCCCTCCGAAGGAGAGCAGATCAAGGAACGATTGCAGATGCTCCGGCGTAACAGTTTTCAGCTTTCTCTCTCCGATGGGAAACTGCTTGATGCGTCCCACCGTTCCCTGATACGCAGATACCGTTCCGTTGCTGAGACTGCCGGGTTTCAGTTCTTCCTCCACCCACATATCCAGCATCTGCCCCACAGTGACGTTTTCGGACTTTGCCACGAACTTCTTCGCTTCATAATCCTCCATTGCCTTACGAAGCATGGCTTCCGTCTCGCTCTTGCTTGCCGTTCCCGCAAACTCGCGCTGTACCAGCTTCCCGCTTTCATCCTCCACATAGAAGCGGTAGTACCACTTGCTTCCTTTCTTTCTCACAGAACCTTTTGCCATAGATATATTATTCTCCTTTCTATCCGTGGCAGCCGGGTCTGTGACATATACGCTTTATTTGTTATCGGCTGAGATCAGCCGGTAAACTCTGTTGTCAAGGTGCCACGGATTCGTCTTTTTCCGGAAGCCTTCTCAATGCTTCCTGCTTGATCCCGAGGAGGTCTCCAATCTTTACATTGGTGCGTCCCTCATCGTAGATATGTAAAAGACCATCCATAAATCGTTTCATATCTTCCACGGGTGCTTCCATCTCTTTGCGATAGACCTTTTCCGTGATTGCTCCGGATTCTATCGCATACCGTCTCAGAGATTCTTTCAGTCCTTCATCTTCTGCAATCTTGTCTACCTCTGCCGTTGCCTTTGCGAAGTGCTCACAGAACAGGGCATAGAGATCGACGATCTCACCGAGGAAGGTGGTCAGGAGCTGCTGGTGCGGCTGACCCTGTACGGCACTTGTCATGCTGTCAAGGTAATCGGAAATGTGCTGCTCAATAGCCTTCTTGCAAAGTGTATAGCTATCGTATTCCTTTGCGTCGGATTTGCCTGTCAGCCATTCCGGTGTCGTTTCCAGAGCCTCCGCAATCGGTACGATGAGGATCGTTCTTTCCGGATCGACGCCGCCTGTCTCGTATCTCTGTATGGTGGATTTGTTTACGCCGAGACGGTCTCCGAGCTGGCTCATGGACAGCCGCAGTTCCGTCCTGCGTTCTCTGATCCTTTCACCGACCTGTTTTGCGGTGAAGCTGTTATCTTTTATCATAGGCTTATTCACCTCACTGACGTTAGTATAACACATGCCGTTGCGATTTGCAATAGTGTTTCACAACAATTTTCATATTTTCTTCTTAATAAGTTGCAAAATGAGTTGACAAGTAATAGCAAGTTGCGTATACTATAGTTGCCATCGTTGCAGGATGAGAACTATTGAAAGGAGAAAGAAGATATGAGCGTTGCAAAAATCGGTATGACTATTGAAGAAGCGGCAGAAATGTCCGGAATCGGACGAAACACCATGCGTGCTCTGGTGGATTGGGGCAAGCTCCCGGTACTCAAGGTCGGACGGAAAACCATTATCCGGACGGATACGTTGGAGCGTTTCATGACCGTCAACCAGGGAAGAAATCTGCGCTGCAGGGACGAAGTAAAGGAGGTGGTATGATGCTTACGAAAAGCAGTCTCTCAAGGCCTCGCCGTCTGAGAGCGAAATACACCCCTCGCACAAACCTGACGGTTCGTACTCCGGGTATTTCGCTCCTGCGGAGGGCCTGTATCGAGTGTTCGGGCAGCCCGCCTCACATTCGATACAGAGAAAAATGCTGCGGCATTTTTCCATCGCTGCTCCGTCGGTCACTGACCACTCCCGCAGCGGCAACTGCTGTATGCAGTTGCAAAAAAGAACGGTGATGAACCATGCCACGGCATTCGTTCATCCAGATGAGCAAGCTGCCCGATCTGAAAGGACGTATCAGCTATATCGCAAGTCCGGACAGACAGGAAAACCTGTTCGCCGTCTATGACACCGCTGATACCGAATTCTGGACGTGCCTTGCAAGGGAAAGCCGGCAGGAGTTTGGACGATTTGGCACTGAGGGAAAATGTATCGAGGCAAGGGAACTGATTATCGCCCTGCCGGAGAACTTTACCCAATATGATCCCGACGAGGTACTGAAAGAGTTCACCGAGAAATTCAAAGGGCAGTACGGAGTGGAATGTACTTCCGCACTCCACTACAACAAGACAAAAACCAACTACCACATCCATCTGATCTTTTCCGAGCGGCGGCTTCTGGAAACGCCGGATAACAAGATTGCTACCCGCGCCGTGTACTTCGATGAGACCGGGAAACGGGTACGGACGAAGAAAGAGATCACGGGAGAAGATGGAACGATCCGCAAAGGCTGTACGGTGATCCCCAAAGGGGAAATCTACGAACAGCACATGTTTACGACAAAAGACACCTTTTTCAAAAGCAAGGGCTTTCTGGCAGAGGTAAAGGAGCTGCTGACCGAGCAGATCAACCTTCATGTCCGGGAGGAAGAAAAGCTCGCCGTATTCGATCAAAGCAGCGTGTATCTGCCTACAAAGAAGATCGGCAAGAATAATCCCATGGCAGAAGAAATACGGGCTGACAATGAAGCAAGACAGGACTGGAACCGCACTGCTGATCTGGCACTTGTCGTCGGCGTACCGGCGGAGAAGGTACTCGAAATCAAGCACGAGGAGATCCAAAACAAGAGTAAATACTCCATTTCCGAACACGGATGGCTGCCTGGCCTATTCCGTACCATCGTGCAGAAAGCAAAGTCGATTTTGGAGCTTCTGATCCGTCAGGCGAAGTTGCCGCCGAAACCGAAGCCCGGTATCGATATGGCAGTATTCAAAGAGATGAAAGAGCTTTTGCACCGGCTCAGAAAGTGTGCATCCGAGATCAAGCAGATACAGGACACCGAGCTGCCAAAACTGAGAGCGCAGCTTGCAGAAACCACAGGCATTTTCAAAGGCAAGGAGAGAAAAGCGAAAGAATCAGAAATAGAGGCCGCTGAAAAGAGAGTCAGCGATCTCAAAGACAGGATTTCCTGTATGGTACAGGAGCACGGCTACCCCGACGGGCAGGCATTCATGGCCGCCTACAATAAGGCTGAGAGCATAGTAAAGCGTTATGAGTGGGAGCTTGCGGAATGGAAACAGCAGGTCGAGGGAAAACCAGCCGAAGAAAAGAAGCCGCCGGAACGCAAAAGCGTACTGGAACAGCTTCACAGGATACGGGACGAGGCGCAGAAGCCTCAGAAACGTTCCTGCCGCGACAGGGACGAGCGTTAAGACAACAGACACCAACACCGCCGTTTTCGGCGGTGCATACATAACAAAAAGGCAGCCGGGTATTTGTGTACCCGGCTGCTATATTGAAAACACAAGAATTCTTTTCCTGAATCAGTTCACTCATGAAGTCGTAAACAAATGCGCTGTCTACTCCTATTTATCCAATGATTTCGGCAAGAAATGATTCTATGTGGTCTACCATTTCCTCGCTTTTATAATAATGAATGTAGTGTCCACAATCAAAACAGATGATTTTAGCTTGATTCTCTTCGGCAAATTTTTCTTGCGTCGGAATCCAAAAATCGCCGATTTCTGTCCCGTCTGAGCAAAACATCAAAACCGGACAGGATATCGCACCTCCTGTTTTTACGGTTTGTGCATTCTCATAGACTTTTTGACCTTCGGCAATATAAACAGGATTGACAGCATTGCGATACATAAGTAGTCTCTGCTACTTTGCTTCTTTCTCCGTTAGAGGCGCCTCGTTTAACGGATATATCCCAGGGATTCTTAAAAGTCCCAGCTTGACAGACGCCCGTCCTAATGTCATCATAGTTTTTGATATTATAAGGTTGTACTTTTTATCATAGGCGTCCGGAACTGCCATATCAATTCCGATGATTCCTGATATTTCATCAGGATAATTCTGCACCCAATAAATTGCCTCGAGCCCCGACATGGAATGCGGAAGAAGCACATACGGCGCTTCGATACCTGCACCGTTCAAGGCACTTCTCACCTCCATGACCATTGACGCAACATCGCGGTCAACCTCAACAATATCAGAGTATCCATACCCGGCTTTTTCCACCACAGCAATTTGATACTCATCTGATATACGACTGTACAATGCCTTGAAATCATAAACCGGAGCAACTGTGGCCGAGCCTGACAGAAAAACCAGCGTCGGAGCTTTTTCGTTTTCGCCTTCTGAATAAACATGCACACGATAGTCACCCAAATCAATCATTTGGCCGTTTGGGATAATATCATCTGTTTCTGCTTTTAAGGCGATTTGATTATATATAGCGAGGATGCAGATTAATCCAGCAAAAATGCCGATTGTAATTCCCATTACTTTTAGGATTTTTCTGAAAACCTTCATTTGTTTTCTCTCTTTCTTATGATCAATTCATACCATTGTCTTAATCAATTACTATATTTTCTCGATGTTTTCCTTTTCCCAAAATTACTTTCCTCTTGCCACATGCTTCGGATACCATTTTTGAAACCATGCGGTAAAAATACCCATAATTGCCGGGAGAATCGAGTTAATGGCTCCGATGTAACTTCCGGCATCCGTCCGCATGATAAAATATGTCCAGATGGGTGTAAGCAGGTAGAGGATTCCCCATGCCGCCGTCAGGATGCGGTTCGTTTTCATAAAGAGAGGATTGCGAAGTGCCGCTTCTCCGTTGTAACTGTTCTTGGAGTAATGGGCAGTCAGCGGTATTTTTGTAAAGCAGGAAAGGCACCACATCAGCCCGAACAGAAAGTAAGATGCCGGAATGACTAAAACAGGAGAAGAACCCGCAAGCATGGCTATCGAACAGCCGCCCACACCAAGGCACGAAAGCTTATCGTATATTGTGGATTTTGTCCGGTACATCGAAACAGGTATCAGCACGCATACCGCAATACTGATGAGGCTTCCCCAAAAGCTGTTGATCGCCACCGCGATCCAGAAGACGATCCACGGAGTAAGAAGCAAAGCCATATTCGTTTTCGGCTCGTTTACCGTCTCGCTTTTCGCCCCGGATGCGCTCTGTCCCGCGCTGAAATAATCATCCCAGTGCAGCATCAGATCAAAATCACCCTCAACGGAGTATAAGTGCTTCATCAGTGCCTCATCGCCGGCGATCTCACCGCCAGCGATGGAACGCCAGACGGAATAAGGCGTGTTGATCTGTGTGGTAAAGTTTCCGCTCAATTCCTCTGTGATCTGACTGCCGTTCTTTCCAAGAAGGATGCGATACGTTTTCCCGATATCGGTATAGTTCATTTCCAGCAAGATATCGTGTCCGGGCCATGCGGACTTGTTGTACAATGCGGCCATCTGCCGGGTGAATACAAAACTGTCATCTTCTTTTTCACCGGTCTTGCTGACACCCCAGCTCGCATCCGCCATAGTTTCGAAAACGTCGCGTGGATACAGGTTTTCATTCAGTTTTTTCCAAGTGTTGTTGCTGATTCCGACAGAAGCATATTCTTCTCCGGCCTGTCTGACATAAGAAAGATACTCATTGGTACGACTGGCCAGTTCCTGTACGCGGAACAGTTCTCCCTGTCCGCAAAACAGCGCAGTATAGCCATTCTTTCCGCAAAAACGGTCAAACATGGCGGTCACGCAGTCATAATTGCCCTTTGCCGTATAGAATCCGCAGGTCGAGATCAGCACCGTCTTTTTTCCGCTCATATCATAACGGGACGGATGACCGCCGCTTTCCGTCTCCGCATTCATAAACGGAAGTGTCATGGGGAGCTGACGGTCGATCAGATTTTTCAACTGTCCGGGCAGACCGAAATAGTAGAGCGGAAAACTCCATATCGTAAGATCAGCCCAGAGGAGCTTTTCGATCACCGTGCGCATATCGTCGCGGATGCAGCATTCACCGGGCGTTTTATTCCAACAGGAAAAACAACCGAGACAGGATTTGACATTCAGTTTGTTGATTTCAAGGGTTTCTGTCTTCGGTATTTGATTGCCGATGCTTTCTTCATGAGCGGATATTCCTTCGAGAAAAGCCTGCGTCAGCCGGTAAGTATTGCTTTTTTCACCCTTGGGACTTCCGTTGATCACCAGAATATTCATTCTTCTTTCTCCAATTCTTCAATACAGTGTTTTGCCCAGTCAATATACATCTGAAGGCTTCTTCTGCCAAAATCGACGGTCATTTTCCAGTACATACTCTGGTCTTTCAGGTCATATTCGCTTTCATAAAATCCGATACTGTTTTCAATATCGGAAAACGAGGCCATGTAATTGCGGCAGGCATCTGCAAGCCGTTTGAAATACAGTATGTTTTCTTCACGACTGCGATTTCCAAGAAAAAACACCTGCATCAGTAGTGGCAGACGGATTTCCATTCCTGCGTTTTCAGAACAGAGCCATCTTAAAAGCTCAACCTTTCCGCTTTCCGTAATGGAACAGATATTCTTGTTTGGCTTATCACTTTGTTCAACGGTGGTCATTGTGATCCATCCGTTTTTTTCAAGAGTATGCAATTCTCTGTAAATCTGACTGCTCTGCGCCTGCCAGAAAAAGTTCAGTGATTTGTTGAATATCTCTCTGATCTCATATCCGGTCATGTTGCCGTAATTCAGCAGACCGAGTATTCCGTGTTTCAGCATAGCGTATCCTTTCACAAAACAGTTCATATTCTACTTGTATAATATTATAGTTTACTTGTGGAATATTGTCAAGAACCCCTGCATGAAAAGAATAGCGGCAGGGAGAAGTCCCCGCCGCCATGCATCTGTTATGCGTAGATCAGATCATGATTGACGATCTCCATTGCCGTTTCCCGTACTGCATTCATTCGCTGCACCCAAAGCATCTGATTTTCGGCTTTGAGTGCTTCGGTAATGGCATCTTTCTCAGCAAGCTGCTCTACCAGCCGAAAGAACATATCCTCTGCCTGTTCGTTCAGATCAGCAAGGTAGCCGTTGAGTTTCCCGCTGAGAAGCAGGCTGTTATACAGTCCTTTATGATACTTACGGATATACCGAAGATGCCGCTGCCCCCATACGCCGATGGGCAGTTGTTCTTCCTCCGGGATCGTCAGGCAGGGAATGTAATAATCGCCTTGTAGCTCATACCAAAGACCGTTGTTTTCATCATAAATGTACTTGTCCATATTCAAAATCCTCCGTATAATTAGTTCGCGTATATGCCACAGTTTCCCGGCTGCCACATGTTGTTATATTGTTTTACCAGATTTTCCTTCCCTTGCTTTTGCCCTTATGAGGTGCTGAGGGCAAGGGTAACACCATGTGAAACCGTATAACGGCAACGGGTGAGCAAACTGCGAAAAATCCTTAGTTTTCAAGGATTTTGGAGGATTTTATTAACGGCTTATAACAGCCGCTAACAGGTTAAGATTTCGATAGATTCAAATTCCGATTTGTCTGCCCCTTAAAGTCCAAGTCCTTCAACCCACGCCGCAAGCTCCTGATGCCCGACGCAGCCCTTGAAAACCTTGCCGTCCATCAGCTTTGCGCCTTTGCAGCTCGGCGCAAGGCGTTCGTTCGTCTTGCCAATGTCGCTTCCGCCGGAGGTTGCAAACGGGATGATCGTCTTGCCGGTCAGATCATAGCTCTCAAGGAACGTATTGATAATCGTCGGCGCAACATACCACCAGATTGGGAAACCGACAAAGATGGTATCGTAGTCCTTCATGTTGTCCCGCTTCACGGCAATCTCAGGACGGGAGGCAGGATCGTTCATTTCAATCGTGCTGCGGGCGTTCTTGTCCATCCAGTTCAGATCAGCTTCCGTGTAAGGCAACTTCGGCTCAATCTCAAAGATGTCTGCGCCGATTGCCTCTGCCAGCGTCTCGGCAACCTTCGCGGTCACACCGGACGCAGAAAAATATGCTACAAGTTTCTTGCTCATGGTGTTTTATCCTTTCAATATCTTCGTAAGCTGCTGTGCAGACGCACCCGGCAGGATGGAGGAAAGATGCTGCATCATGCGCTCTTTGGATTCCTGCGGGTCTCGCTGATATGCAGATGTGATAAGGTCGTACCCGAAAAGTTCTTCCGGGGTTGCATACTCCGCGACACCCCATCCATAAGGTTTTCCGTATCTGTCCTGCATATAGACGAAATCCGCGATGCAGACATAGCTCTGCATTTGCAGCCGCGTGATGCACGTCTCAAAACCGGTGTTGCCGCCCTTGCGGTAGTTCAGAGCTTCTTTCAGCCGTTTGGAAAGCATCCTGCCTTCACCGGCTATGGTTTCATAAAGCTCCTTGTCCTTGTAGGATGCCAAGCCGTCATCCCAACGGGCGTCAAAGTCATAGCCGTCACGCCGGAAGTTTGCAAAGTCCGGTATCCACTCCCGGCTCACAAATCCAGCCTTCTTGTTGAAAAGTTTGCCGTAAAGACATTTGCCGCTCCGCGCAGCCGGACCTTTCCACTCCCACGGACCATCTACATCATCCGCAAACCATAACTCAGGTGGGCAAAGTTCCTCGATGGAGAAGCCGTGAATCTCGTTCCGAAAGAAGGGCAGAAAGCCGTATTGCTCGACGGCGGCAATCAAATCATCTGCACTATGTAGTTGTCTGGCATATCTCTTTGACATTACTCCGCCTCTTCAATCACGCCATAATCAATCAGGATATTCTTCTCCGCATACTGCGGGTAAACAACACCCATCATCTCATACTGATAACGTCTTACGCGGCGATGCTCCTGAACCGGCTCCGGTGCATACGCAGCGGTTTCGCAGTGCGCATACTCCGGCATTTCCGCAAGATCATCCCGAACGGCACGGATAAGCGCGTCTGCCACATCATCAATGTTCTTGCCGGTCTCCACGGCAACCAGTTCGTGCTTCCGGACTGCCTTGTCCAGATTACCGGGGGAGCGAAACAGCTTGTATTTCATATCATTGCCCGTCCTTTCTCTCTATCGGTCTGTCTATTCTTCCTGAAATCTGTTCTTTAGGGACGCAATCATCGCTTGCGCGGCAATGGTCAGATATAACACTCCAATTTCATAGATAAAGTCGCGGTCGATCACGATAAAGTATTCTCTAACGTGTGTAAAAACCAGTTCCAGCAAGTCCCTGTACAGTGGATCATCAAAGGGCTTGAACCGCGTAAACTTGCTTTTGGCAGCGTCCCATGTCATAGACGCTTCGCCCTCAGCACTGGTCATTGCCTCACAGAGAATCATGCTGGCGCCCATTTTTCCGTTGCCGGTCAGGAGTTCTCCTTCGTAATAGCTGAGTAGGTCTTTCTTGCGTCGAAGCGGAACTACATCGCAGTTGTCATCCAGCTCAAATGCAATCAGCTCCGCAATCAGTTCCCGCCAGACCGCATAACCGGCGTTAATGGTTCCGTCCTCTTCGCGGCTGATGGTATCGTCCATGCAGTATCGCTCAAAGAAATTATCTCCGTCAATCTCGTTGCGGGTGCAGAAGATATGCGCCAGCTCATGCAGAAGAATGTGCTTCAACTCTGCCGGATGACGCGCTATGTCTGTGCGCAGAAGGATTCCGTCCGCGCCATCTCCTGTGCCGACGAATGCAGAGGCGTGAAAGTCAAAATAGCCGTCCTCTGTATATCGGTCTTCCAGCCGGTCAGGGAAATACTGCTTGCAGAACTGCTCAAAGACTTCCTGCTGGTTTTCCGTCTGAAAGCAGCGCAGTACAAGGTTGTCCTCGCTGAACTCTGCCCCCAAGCGTTCGTTAAAGATGGAAGCGGCATAGAAAAGGGCTTCTTTATAGTCGTCGTTGTTCATCTAATTACTATCCTTCATCCTCATTCAGCCCTCCGGTCTAACATTTTTCAGGAAGTCAGAGTGCGGTACATACGGCAAGTTGAGCTGCCAGCCCATGCGGTTCAGCTCGTTGAGTTTGATCAGCATCAGGTTGATGTTTGTTCCCATTGCAGCAGAAAGCTGCACCACATCGTAGTCCTGCTTCATCAGGTCAATCAGCTCATCATCGTCAATGATCAGGTGAGAGGCAAACGCATTCGCCTCATATTCGTGTTTTGTGCGCATATCGAACAGCACGAACTCCGGGAGCGGTTCGTTCCCTTTGGCAAGATCACGATGAAAGGTATCATGCCCGATCTCGTGACCGCAAACCATTTGCATGATCAGATACTCCATGTTGGAGTTCAGAAGAATATGCCGCTCTTTATGGCGGTAGGTGTACATTCCGAGCAGATCGTTCAGATTGTCAAGAAAATGGAGATGAATGCCCAGCTCACGGGCAATCTTCAAGGTATCTCTTGTTCCACAGCTTTTGACAATGCTGTTCGCCTTTTTGTATATTTCCTCGGAGCGAATTATCACGGGACCTTCACCCCTTTCATGTTGAAAACAGTCAAAGTAAATCCGTCGGGAAACCGAGACGCAGACAGTTATTCCTCTGTGTCCGTACCGGTCTTCTTGTATTTCTTCGGCGTGTATTTCTCAACATTTCGGGCTTTGGATTCCCAATATATATCCTGCAACGCCTTCATCACCGCATCCTTGTCCTGCTCGGACAGCGTACCGCCCGCAAACAAGCCGGACATCCCTTCAATCAGGTCCTTTGCCTGTTTCATGCCACGGGAGCCGTACTGCTCGGATGCCTGAACCACAAACTCTTCGTCCTCGGTCAGCAGATAGTTCACATCCACCTTGAAGTATTCCGCGATTTTTCTGTAAGCGTCCTTGGTACGGGGAAAGGAAATGCCGTTCTCGTACCGGGTAATCATACGCCTGTTGATCCCCAGTGCATCGGCTACTTCCTGCTGGGTCAGCTTCCGCTTCTCCCGTTCAGCCTTGAATTTCTCTCCAAACGTCATTTTGGTAATCACTCCTGTTCACAAAAAGTTTGCGACATCAAATTGCGCAAGTCTATTGACAAAGGCACTTGAAGTGCGTATAATAATGACTGAGCAATCCAACTACTCATAGTATATCCTGAATTGCTCATCCTGTCAAGGGGCATGAGTAGTTGTACACGAAAAAGTTACATCTTTTGAGCAGTTCAAATGGACAGGCATTTATGCTGCCGAAGATCATCCGTACCGGCATACACCGGTATGAGGGAACAGGAGTGAGAAAAACAGAAATGGCTACACAGTACAGAAAAGCATACGTCCCGGTTACGCTGGATGTGGACAAGGAGGGGGCAATCCTCCCTCGCCTTATCTGGTGGGACAACGGTGTAATCTTTCAAATCGACCAGATTCTATACAAATGCCGCGCCACATCCAAAAAGGTTGGGGGCGGAGGCATCCGTTACACAGTTCAGATTCGCGGAAAGGAGTCATTTCTTTTCCACGAAGGAGACAAGTGGTTCGTCGAAGCAAAGGAGGACAACTGCTCATGATTTTATCCCAGCGCCAACTTGAAGAAATTGCAGCCTCAACAACGAAGGACTTCAACCGGTTCTTTTTCGGGGATGAGGCGGACAAGCCCGACCGATCAGCTTTGCCAACACCCATTGATCAGTTTGCAAAGAACTATCTCGGTCTTCGCGTATCATTCGCCCGTCTCTCGCCGGACGGAAGCATCTGCGGTGTCACTGCCTATGCCGACACTGAGTACAAGATCACGGAACTTGGTATTACGCGCACACTGGCTTTGAAGCGTAATCAGGTCATCTTGGACGAGAGCTTCATTCGATCCGGCAACGTGCAGCGGCTCTGCGCCAAGCGCAGATTTACCCTTGCCCACGAGTGCGCCCATCAGATTCTCTTCCAACTGGAATCGGAAGAGGTAAAGGCATCCTGCGAAATGAAATATTCCGCACGGACAGCCTATACGCCGCGAGAGCTGAAAACCCGCGAGGACTGGAACGAGTGGCAAGCAAATGTCTTGGGCGCGGCGATCCTGCTTCCTCAAAGAGGTTGACCTGGCAATGCGTCGGTTTGCAGAAACGCCGCTGATCAATTACGAGGGGAGGTATTCGTATGGTGATCACTTAACGCTGCGCCTTTTCTGCCGGTTGTTCGGTGTCTCCAAGACAACGGCGTCTATCCGCCTTCGTCAGCTCGGCTACATGGTAGATCGTCCATTCAGTGAGTATGTTGACCCATTGGAGGTGTGGTAATGAAGAGAGCATCCATTCGGGTTCAGGAACCGACGCCGGAGCTGATCGAAAAAATCCGCAGGGCAAGAGTTGCCATTTCCCAGCAGAAGCCCCGATACCTGAAATGTCCCTATTGTCAGCATAATGCCATTGCTGTCTACGAGGACACGAGGGGTCATGTAGAATCCAAGTGCAAGAAATGCGGGCGGATCACAGTCTTTGATGTGCTGAATATGAGAAGACTGCGACCGCGTACCAAGTAAGAACCGGAGGACAAGCCTCTGTTCTAAAATAAAATATATGTCATAGCTGAGCTGTGGAGCCGCCTGATAGGTGAAGTCATCCTAATGCCGCATGAGACAGAGTTTAATTGCTCTGTTTTATCGGCATGGGATTCAAACCTCACCGTCATGCGGCTCTTTTTCTGTCTTCACCCTTCCCGCTGCTCCCGCGCAGCGGAAAGGATGAACAATGAAAATCCCTAAGACCCCTATCGCGTTCGATTACGACCTATGGACTACGGAGGACGGCAAGTGCATGGTGCGCGTGAAACGAACCGGCGAAGTTTCCGAGGTTGACCGCAAGGTTATGAGAATCCTTCGCGCAGAGGAAAAGCGGATCAGACGCTCGTATGGCTCTGACAACACCTCTGAGGATGAGGACGGCGCAGAGAAAATTTCTGATACCGTGCTGTCCCTTGACGCTATGCCGGAGGACGATGTGAAGTCCGCTGCATGGCTGGCAGACTCCCGCGACTGCATGGAGGAACTGATCACCGCTCTCAAAGAGAAGGAGCTTCTTTCCATTCTGACCGGGAAGCAGCGCGAATTGTATCTTGCGATGACCCGTGAAGGACTGACTCTTCGAGAGTTTGCCCGAAGGAAAGGCATCGGCATCAGAGCTGCATTTGACCTCAAAGCAGCGGTGCAGAAAAAATTTCAAAGAATTTTTTGAGCGGTACTCAACAAACGGCAAAAAGATGTCCGTTGTAAAGTGAAAGGGTCAATCAGACCACTTCACTGCTCCTTGAAAACTGAATAGTTCAGTGCTGCGGATCTTTCCGCTTCTGCGAAGCAACACAGCTTCCGACGCCAAGACCTCCCGAAAGGGAGTGAGCGACCTCCGGAGAGCTATAACAGTCGTGTGGTGCGGCTGCTTGCGACGATGCAGATGCCGGGTATAATGATACTTCCGTCTTTTCTTTGAAGGGGCGGCTCGGAGCGATCCTCGGAGGGGTGAGAGTCCCATGATACCGATTGACCATTGGTAGTCCGCAGCATTCCCGGAACTGCAAAGTTCTTCTGGCAGGGGCGCGAGCTGCAAATATGCCGGACAATGAAACAAACCCAAAAGAAACTTACTATATAGTTTCAGGATGAAAACTATGTGGCAGGGTATCTTCACAAGATGCTCTGCCATATCCTTTTGTCCTGAACATTTTCACGAAACAGGAGGTGCTTAGAATATGATGGGCATTGAAACAATGAAAAACGTCAGCCCGAAAACGGTTGACCGTAACACACTCGTTCAGAGAAGCAGCATCCGGCTTGATCCTGCGGCACCGCAAGAGGTCAGGCTGAGGGAGTTCATCAAGCAGATCAGAAATCCCTATTGTTATCTGGACGGGAAAACTGTGGTGAAAATCACCTTCGCCGCGACGGACACAACAATGGAAGATTGTCTGGAACACTATCTGAGAGGGCTTTGATTTATGAACAGTCTGAATCTTTTCACCCGGTTCTATGGACAAGCGATTGAGCCTGTGGTATAATGAAATCGGTCAAAAAAAGAAGAATACGGATTAAGCCGCTTGCCGGATGGTCATGTGGCGTTTTCGTGTTCCTCTCATAAGAGTTGAAGCAAGCCTTCGTCTTTCTGATTTGATGTACCACACCAAACAGAAAAACGGAGGTTATTTTTATGCCAGATAAGGTTTACCGCACGGCGATCTACTGCCGTCTGTCCCGTGAGGATGGAGACAAAGTAGAAAGCAACTCCATCGCCAGCCAGAGAGCCATCTGCGAGGACTACATCGCAAGACACGAGGATTTAGAGCTTGTCTGTGAGCCGTTTGTGGATGACGGTTACAGCGGCGTTTCCTTCAATCGTCCTCAGTTCAAAAAGCTGGAAGAGGCAATCCGCAAGGGTGCGCTTGACTGCATTGTGGTCAAGGATCTCAGCCGCTTCTCAAGAAACTACATCGACGGCGGGCGCTACATTGAGAAGATTTTCCCGCAGCTCGGCATACGCTTCATCGCAATCAATGATGCGTATGACAGTCTGACCGGTGATCCGCAGTCCGACTCCTTTGTTATCCCGTTCAAAAACCTGATTAACGATTCTTACTGCAAGGACATCTCCATGAAAATCCGAAGCAGTCTGGAAGTCAAGCAGAAGAGCGGTGAGTTCGTCGGCTCGTTCGCGCCTTACGGCTACATGAAATCGCCGGAGAACAAAAACCAGCTCATCGTGGATGAAGCGGTCAGCGAATATGTGCAGATGATCTTTTCCATGTACAAGGACGGCTTCTCCATTGGGCGCATTGCAAAGCGTCTGAACCAGATGGGCGTCCTGTCCCCGATGGAATACAAGCATTCCGCCGGTGTGAAGTTTGATACCGTCTTCAAAACCGGCGATACCGCAAAATGGACGTACAAAGCCGTCCAGCGTATTCTCACCAACGAGGTTTATATCGGCGTTCTGGCTCAGGGCAAGCGCGGCACTCCCAACTACAAAGTCCGCGTCGTGAAGAGCAAGGATGAATCCGAATGGGTCAAGGTTGAAAATGCGCATGAAGCTCTTGTCTCCTACGAGGACTTCATGGCAGTCAAGGTCATGATGCAGAGAGATATGCGCTGTTCACCCGATCAGGACGAGGCGCATCTGTTTTCCGGCTTCCTGTTCTGCGGAGACTGTCAGCAGCCAATGATCCGCAAGACCGTCCCGTCGAAGACAAAAAAGTATATCTACTACGTCTGCTCCACCAATAAGCACAGCCGGACGTGCAGCCCGCACAGCATCGCCGCAAAAGAGGTTGAAGAGAAGGTCTTCCGTGCCATTCATGACCAGATCGAGCTTGTCATCAATCTGGAACACGCGCTTGCGATGATAGAACGGCTTCCGTCTCAGAGCCGTAAGGCTTTCAATTACGAAGCTCAGATCGCCAAAATCGAGGAAGAGATTGAACGGTACCAAAAGCTCAAGCTGGGGCTTTACGAGAACTTCATCGGCGGCGTCATTGATAAATCGGAATACTTCGAGTTCCGCAACAGCTACACCAAAATCATTGAGGGCAAGCAGGACGCGCTTCTGCGGGTTAAAAAAGAAATGAAGCAGACGGTGACAACCGGTACGACTGAACGAAACTGGGTGACGCTTTTCAAGCAGTATGAAAACGTCGAAGAGCTGAACCGCCGTGTGCTGATGTCGCTGGTTGACCGCATCCTGATTCACGAAAACCATGCAATCGAAATCGTCTTCAAATACAGGGACGAATACCAGCAGACGCTTGAATACATTCTCGGCTATGCCGACGAACTGGATATTGCCGTATAAAGGAGGGATGAGCAAATGGCAAGAAAAAGCAGAAAACAAATTGCAGTCGAAGAGCCGGTTATCGAATCTGTTTCTTCCGAGGTCTTCTCAACAGCCATCTATGCCCGTCTTTCCGTTGAAAACAGCGGCAAGTCCGAAAAGGTGGATGTCATCGCAAATCAGATTGAGATTTGCAAGTCGTACATTGCAGAGCGTCCCTACCTGAATCTGATAGATACCTATGTGGACAACGGACGAACAGGAACGGTTTTTGATAGACCGGAGTTCAACCGTCTGATGAACGACATCCGCACCGGCAGGATCAAGTGCCTTGTGGTTCGTGATCTCAGCCGGTTCGGGCGAGACTACATCGAGGCAGGAACCTATCTGGAACGGGTCTTTCCGCAGATCGGGCTTCGGTTTATCGCCATCAAAGAGAACTACGACAACTTTGATACGGACGGCTCCGGCGAAAGCCTCATCATCCCTCTGCAAAACATGATCAACACACTCTACTCGAAGGACATCTCCCGCAAGGTTTCTACCGCGCTCAAGGCACAGATGGAAAGCGGAGAGTTCAAGAAGCGCAATCTCCCGTATGGTTATCGCTGGGATGAAGAACACAGCAATATGGTCTTCGATGAGGAAACCGCACCGATTGTCCGGAAGATTTTCCAATGGAAGATTGAAGGACTGTCCCTTCCTGCGATTGCAGACCGGCTTGATGCAATGAACGCGCCCAATCCGGAGTTTCAGAAGTATCAGGTCGGCGTCCGCACAGGCAATGCTACGGCAAAGAAGATTTGGAACAAGTCTTCACTCACTACCATTCTGGATAATCCCCATTACGTCGGAGATACCGTTCTCGGACGGACGCTGAACGCCATCTACAAGGGCGTCAAGAATCAACATATCGACCGCGAGGAATGGATTGTTTTTCCCAATACTCACGAGGCGATTATCTCTCGTGAGGACTTTCAGAAGGTTCGTGAGATGCGGGACGCCGCTGCAAGGACGAGAGTTGAAAAGATGGAACGCACGGAAGAAATCCGTGCTACACTGATCAATCTCTTTGAAGACAAAATCGTCTGCGCAGACTGCGGCAGGAAGCTCTATTTCCATCGCAAGCGCGTTGACAAGCGTAAGGACGGCGCATGGTACGCCTTCTATGAGTGCAGCTCATCCGTCAAGCGCGGCAATCTCTGTACGCCGCACTATACGCGGCAGGACAAACTCGAAGCAGATGTGCTTGCGGCGATCCAGCTTCAAGTCAAGGCGGCTCTCAATTACGACAAGCTGCTTGCCAAACTGAGAAACAGCGAAGGCGAACGCAGCATCCGCGATCAGCAGAATGCGCTCATCACAAGCCTGAATCTGAAACTCAGCGGCATCTCCAAGAAGCGTACTCGGCTCTACGAGGACTTCACGGAAGGCGTTCTCGATGAAGAGGAATACGCCTTTGCCAAGAAAGCCTACGATGAGCAGTATGTCGATCTTTCACGGCGGTTGGATGAAGCGGTTCAGCGGAAGGTAAAGTTTGCCGAGGCAATGTCCGAGGACAACAAGTGGCTAACGCTGATGAAATCCGTCAGCGGTGCAGAAAAGCTCTCTCAGGATTTGGTTGACGAGTCCGTAGAGCTTGTGAAAGTCCATGATGACGGATCAATCGAGTTGGTCATGAAATACGGCGATATTTACGCTCTGACCGTACAGAGTGTCAAGGAAGTTCAGGAGGCGATGTAAATGAGCAAGGAATACAACATCGGCATCTACATCCGCCTCTCAATGGCTGATGAAGATACCGGCTATGGCAGCAAGGCGGAAAGTGACAGCATCGGCAACCAGCGTATGCTCATCAACCGCTTTCTTGACAATCATCCGGAGCTGTCTCACTGTCAGCGGTCTGAGTTTGCGGATGACGGTTATACCGGCACGAACTTTCACCGTCCTCAGTTCACGCAGATGATGGAGAAGGTCAAGCGCGGCGAAATCGATCTGATCTGCGTCAAAGACTTTTCCCGCTTTTCTCGTGACTACATTGAAACGGGAAACTATCTGGAATGCACTTTTCCATTCATGGGCGTCCGCTTTATTTCCATCAATGACGGCTATGACAGCGACGATTACAAAGGCACAACGGGCGGTCTGGAAGTGGTTATGCGCAGCATCATCTATGCGGCATACAGCAAAGACCTCTCCGTAAAGACCACATCGGCAAAAATCCAGATGATGAAGCAGGGCAAGTATGTCGGTGGCTACGCTCCATACGGCTACGTCCTGCATCCCACCATTCGGAACAAACTTGCCGTAGACCCGGAGGCGGCTGATGTGATCCGTCGTATCTTCCGCGAGGCTCTGGAAGGCAGCAACACCTCTCAGATTGCCCGCAGCCTGAATGATGACGGCATCCAGACGCCGGGGCAATACTTCAAGAACAAGCATCCCGACAAGAAGAAGTTCAGTAACATGAGCGAGAAAATCAGTTGGGAAACCGTGATGGTCTATAACATTCTCAAGAACCTTGTTTACACCGGAACACTGGTCAGCCGCAAAATGAAGTCCTGCGGTGTCGGCTCAAAAAAGCGTGTTGTCAATGAGCCGATTATCGTAGAAGGTACGCATGAAGCTATTATCAGCAAGGAAGACTTTGAGCTTGCTCAGAAGGTCATTCGAGGCGGAGGTCGGAATCCCACGCGCAAGCAGCATGACTATCCGCTCAAGGGACTCGTCCGCTGCGGTAACTGTAAACGTGCTATGACACGCCGAAAGAACAAGGCTGGCATTCGATACTTCCAGTGCATTCACTCGGTCAACAACGGAAACACAGACTGTCCGGTTGGCAGGAGCTTTCCGGAAATGGATATTGAGAAGGTTGTCTTCCATGCTCTTACTCAGTTTCTTGCTTTGGCACAGAAGGAATCAGTCCAAAATCGAGAGGTCGGTGATCTACGGAAATCTGCCATCAAGGAATGTGCTGAGAAAATCCGGATTCTTCAAAAGCAGAACGAGCAGCACAAGGCGTCCAAGCTGAGGCTCTACGAAAAATACGCAGCCGGAGGTATCACGAAGAAAGCGTACCTTCAGCAAAAGGCGGCAACGGACGCGAAAATTGCTGAAAACGACGAAGCAATTCAGCACAGTCACGAACGGATGAAAGAGCTTGACTCCGAGACCTCTTGTTCGGACGAAAAGCTGGATGCTGTCTGCGATCAGTATGCCGACTGCAAAGCTCTGACCTATGAGCTGACCCACGCATTCATTTCTGCGGTCTACATTTACGATCTCGACAACATAGAAATCGTCTGGAAGTTCAAGGACTTCCTCACTACATCAGAAGGAGAAGCCAAATGAAAGTATTTCTTTATATCCGCGTTGCCTGTGCGGATCAGCTTGCGGCAGCAAGCCAGCGTGAAGAGCTGGAACGCTATGCGAAGGATAAGGACTATGAGGTAGCTGCTGCGGTGGCAGCAGACGGCATCTCCGGCGTCCATACGGAAGGCATCATGAACTTCTTGCTGAACGAAGCCAAGCGTCAGGGCACCGGTACGATCCTCACCCGCGACACCTCGCGGATCAGCCGGGACACTTCCTCTTTCATGAGGTTTGAGCGAAAGTTCAGGGAGAACGGCATCCGGTTTGAGTATCTGTCCAAGCCTGACAACGAGCTTCCGGTCACTCCGATGATGGAGGCGTTTGAAGCGGCGTATAAGAAACGTCGCACAAAGAACGGCAAAAGAGCATAGAGAAAACGCAAGCCGTTCACGGGTGGTTGTCCACCTATGAACGGCTTGTAAATTCTCAAAATTTTTTAGCCATTAACGACAATTACGACACCATTGAGCCGAACAGCGTAAACAACGATTTTGCGGGTATTAAGAACTGGTTCAACGAGTTTTACGCCCGCGATACCAGCCGCAAGATTCGGGCTGTCCAGAAGGCCAAGGGAGAGCGTGGAGTGCCGCTGACGGTCAATGTTCCGTACGGCTATGTAAAAGACCCGGAGAACCCGAAGCATTGGCTTGTTGACCCGGAAGCGGCTGCGATTGTGAAGCGCATCTTCTCCATGTGCATGGAGGGACGTGGCCCGACCCAAATTGCAAACCAACTGTGGGTGGACAAAGTTCTGACTCCCACCGCCTACAAGCTGAGCCATGGCCGGAGTACAAACGCACCTGCCCCGGAAGACCCTTACCGCTGGGATAAAAGAGCAGTAAGTTTGATTCTGGAACGCCGGGAGTACACTGGCTGCACAGTCAACTTCAAGACCTATACTAACTCTATCTGGGATAAAAGAGACATCTGAATCCTGTGGAAAATCAGGCTATCTTCCCGGATACACATGAGCGCATTATTGACGATGATGTGTTTGAAAAGGTTCAGGAGATTCGTAACCAGCGTCACCGCATGACTCGGACAGGCAAGAGCAGCATTTTCTCCGGTATGGTCTACTGCGCTGACTGCGGTTCCAAGATGCAATATGGTTCGTCCAACAACAGGGACTTCAGTCAAGACTTCTTTGATTGCTCTCTGCACAAGAAGAACGGGAGCAAGTGCAAGGGACACTTCATCCGGGTAAAGGTTCTGGAAGGACGTGTACTGAGTCATATCCAGCAGGTGACAGACTACATCCTTTGCCATGAAGACTACTTCCGCAAGGTCATGGAGGAGCAGCTTCGGGTGGAAAGCACCGAAAAGCTGACCGTCCTGAAGAAGCAGCTTGCCCGGAATGAGAAGCGGATTGCAGACCTCAAACGGCTGTTCATGAAAATCTACGAGGATAACGCCAGCGGAAAGCTGAGCGATGAACGCTTGACATGATGAGCCAGAGCTACGATGCCGAACAGAAGCATCTGGAAGAGGAAGCCCTCTCTATCCAGCAGGAAATCGAAGTACAGGAACAGCAGATCGAGAATATTGAGAAGTTCGTCCAGAAAGCGCACAAATACGTTCATATTGAAGAACTCACCCCTTATGCTCTCCGTGAACTGGTGTCAGCCATCTATGTGGATGCCCCGAATAAGTCCAGCGGAAAGCGGGTGCAGCACATCCATATCAAGTACGATGGGCTGGGGTACATCCCTCTGGATGAACTGGAAGCAAAAGAAAAGGCGTGACCGAAGTCACGCCAAATCTTCCCATTTAGGGAACTTTTGCAAATACTGTTTTATGGGAACTCTGCTCTCGGTGACACCCTGCCTTTGCTATTATAAGTTCAGCAGATCGAAAATTATAACGGAAGCCTCCGAGCGTTCAAGGTTCTTACGAACCATCAGTCCTTCTTCTCTGCGGTGCGGGCAAAGAAGTTGGCAAGACAGCACCGGAAATGTTATGCCACACAGAGAACACAGCACCGGGGATGGTTGCCAGCGGATACTGTGCAAAGTGGGCAGCGGCCAGAGAAGTGGCCAGACCGGAGTTCTGCATACCGACCTCGATGGAAATTGCACGGCACTTGGTGGAGTCCAGCTTCAGCAGCTTGCCCACGCCAAAGCCGGTGAGGTAGCCCAGCAGGTTGTGCAGGATGACCACGGCAAGGATCAGCAGGCCGCTGGTCATGATCTTAGCGGAGTTTGCGGACACAACGGCGCAGATGATGAGCACGATGGCAGTGGTGGAGATCAGCGGCAGCACACGGACGGCATTCTGGGTGAAGGCGTGGAAGAAGTGGTTGACCACAAAGCCCAGTGCGATGGGCACCAGCACTACTTTGACGATGGAGAGGAACATGTTCACGGGGTTCACATCCACCCGCTGACCGGCGTACAGCAGGGTGAGCAGCGGGGTGAGGAACGGAGCCAGCACGGTGGAAACAGCAGTCATGCCAACGGACAGTGCAACGTCGCCCTTGGACAGATAAGTCATCACGTTAGAGGAGGTGCCGCCCGGGCAGGTGCCCACAAGGATGACACCGATGGCCAGCTCAGTGGGCAGGTGGAACACCATGGTCAGCGCCCATGCCAGAAAGGGCATCAGGGTGAACTGGGCAATGCAGCCGATGACCACGTCTTTCGGGCGGCTGAACACGACCTTGAAGTCCTCCGGCTTCAGGGTAAGACCCATGCCGAACATAACGATGCCCAGCAAGGTGTTGACCCATGCGGTCTTTACCACGCTGAAGGTGCCGGGGAACAGCAGCGCCAGTGCCGCTACCACAATGACGATGGCGGCCATGTACTTGCCCACAAAGTCGCTTACTTTTTTCCAGTGTTTTCATGTTAAACTCTCCTTTTCCAGGTCCTGATTTTTGCGGATGCAAAGGCAATGAAACATCCGGAAAATGGCTTTCCCGCAAACAAAAACGCCTTTGCCCTTACGGTTCGTAAGAGACAAAGGCGTATATCCTCTGCGGTACCACTCTTATTGCCGGTGCAAAGCCCGGCCCCTCAGTGCGCATCCAACAATGCGCGGCCCGTGATAACGGGGGCCTGCCGTTCCCGCTTACTGGGGCGCAGATACCGCCCATTCAGCCGGAAAGCTCGGAGAGGATCTTCCCACGGACGCCCTGCACTGCCTTGCACCATCCGGCAGCTCTCTGCAGCATTCTTTCCGGGTACTCTTTCTCGTCATAGCCGAATATTTCACTGCCCCGGAGTATACTCCCCTGCAAGGGGAAAGTCAAGTGATACGGCCCGTCGGATTTTTCATCTGCTTTGCATCCGGAGTGAAAGCGGTTCAGACAAGGGCAGCGCCGGGGTCTGCGGCAGACGATCTTGTGGCAAAGCAGAAGAGGCCGCCTTATCCGCACAGCGAACAAGCGATATACCAGAAAGCTCGATCTTACGACCGATTTCGCAACTTTTTCTGTCAAAGTGGTTAAGATGCGGCAAAGATTTTTCTTTTTGTGCTTTCGGTTTTCCGCGGAGCATTCTTTCATCTGCTGCTGCGCGAAGTTGATTTTCCTCAATTTTACACGATATTCCGTAAAATTGTTCATTCTCGTTTCCCAGTTCGTCTTTTTACTGCACCACCGGTTTCACCGGACATGCAAAACACGCCGCCAGATTTTGAAATTTTGGCTGTTTATTTTGAAGCCAAGAGATGGTATATAAATTTTGTCAGAACATTTTGCGGGCAGCGAACCTGCATTCATGCAGCCGTTTCAAAGCGGCGTGACAATTTTGATAGAGAGGTGATTGGTGTGTTTTGGTATCATTGTGTTATGGAACGACTTTATCATCCCGCGTGTGGTGCGTATACATCCTTTGGCATCGCCGCGTATTCTACATCTCACGGACGACACCGAAAGCTGCGGTTCATCTCAGATGTCTCCGTTGACCCGGTGCGGGTCCTTCGTCTGGCCGCTCGCTGTACCGCGTGCCAGCTCGATCCATCTCAGCTGATGGATGTGGTGGAGGATCTGCTGGCGGAATAAGGCCGCTTTTTTGCGGGAGGAGTTTTTTCTGTCACAATTCTATGGTATACTGATAGAAAAAACGCCGGAGGATACCACCATGGCAGAAATGAACCAGGCCCAGCGGGAGGAAGAGCTGGCCCGCCGTGAGGCACTGCTTGCCCAGCGGGAGGCCCAGCTGGAAAAGGAGCAGGCAGAACTTGCCGCCGCCAAAGCCCAGAGCGCTGAGAAAAAAAAAGACTCTGCTGGACAACAACGACCCGAACTTCGTGAACCCGAAAGAGAAGCTCTACGACAAATTCCCGCTGACCGTGCACCAGATGGACATCATCATCGGGGTGCTGTTTGCCCTCATTATCCTGTTTTTGGTGCTGGGCATGACGCACACCAGCTTTTTTCGGGCTGTTCGGCGGCTGAACCCTGCCCGCCCCACCCGCGCAGGAACCAATAAACGCACGAAAGCCCCGGCCGGAGCCGGGGCTTTCTGTTTGCTGCAAATGCCTGTTACAGCAGGACGTATTTCAGGATGAACAGAACGGTCAGCACATCCATCAGGGGGCTGATCTTCTTCTCCTTGGCCTTGCCGGTGATGACATTCAGCAGGGTCCAGGAGATGACACCGATGGCGATGCCCTCAGAGATGCTGTATGCAGTGGGCATTGCCAGAATGGTCAGGAATGCGGGGATGCCCTCAGCAGGATCGTCGAACTCGATCTTCAGGGCAGAACCCATCATGTAGAAGCCAACGATGATCAGGGCCGGAGCGGTCGCAAAGCTGGGGATGGTCAGGAACAGGGGCTGAACACCACGGCCAGCAGGAACAGCACACCGGTGGTCATGGAGGTCAGGCCGGTGCGGCCGCCCTCGGTCACGCCGGAAGCGCTCTCGACGAAGGTGGTGGTGGTGGAGGTACCCAGCACGGCACCGGCGCAGGTGGCGATGGAGTCGGCCAGCAATGCACCCTTAATGTTGGGCAGTTTGCCCTCCTCATCCAGCATGTCGGCCTTGGAAGCAACACCGATCAGGGTGCCCAGGGTGTCGAACAGGTCAACGAAGAGGAAGGAGAACATCACGGCGAAGAAGTTGAGGATGCCGACGCCGGAGAAATCCGTCTTGAACACCTGACCAAAGGTCTTGCCCAGGGCCGAGAAGTCAAAGCTGACAAAAGCGGTGGGGATCACGCTGTACATGCCGGCATCGGGGTTGGGGACGTAGATGCCGGTCAGCTCGCACACGATGCCCAGCACCCAGGTGATCAGGATGCCGTACAGGATGCCGCCCTTGACCTTTTTGACCAGCAGGATGGCGGTGATGACCACGCCCACCAGCGCGAGGATGGCACCCACGCCCACGCTGTGGAAGGTGTCGCCCTTGAAGTGCTGGTAGGTGACGAGGGTGGAATCGCTGTTGACGATCAGTTTTGCGTTCTGCAGGCCAACGAAAGCAACGAACAGGCCGATGCCCACGCTGACAGCGCTCTTCAGGGTCATGGGAATGGCGTTGAAGATGCCCTCGCGCACATTGGTCAGGGACAGTGCAATGAAGATGACGCCCTCAACAAAGACGGCCATCAGAGCCAGCTGCCAGCTGTAACCCATGGTCAGGACGACCGTGTAGGAGAAGTAGGCGTTCAGGCCCATGCCGGGAGCCAGAGCGAACGGGTAGTTGGCCAGCAGAGCCATCAGGGCAGTGCCAACGAACGATGCCAGCGAGGTGGCGATCAGGACCGCATTGGCATCCATGCCCGAAGCGGACAGGATGCTGGGGTTGACCGCAAGGATGTAGGCCATCGTCATAAAGGTGGTGACACCCGCCATGAGTTCGGTCTTGACATCGGTGTGGTTTTCTTTCAGGTGAAAGATCTTTTCTAACATGAAAGTTCCTCCTGTGTTATAGTAAAAACAAAAACCGCCGCGTGGGAACCGGCGGAAAGAACAGCTCCCATTGTAGCAGAACTGTTCCCACCTGTCCATGGTCGAAACACAGAAAATTCACGAAAAGTTCAAACTTTCTTGTATAGGTATGACTTATCCAAAGGCTTTTTGGCGTTTTATGGAAATTTTCTTTCCGGTCATGGAGTTTGTGCTGACCCTGATATATCCATAGTCTGTATTTGCGATAAAATCCACCTCCTATTCACAAGAAAGCGCCCCCGCTCACTGCGATCTTACAGTGAACGGGGGGCGCTGTGCTTTTTCAGGGAACTCAGTCGTTGATCTCGGGGAAGCCTTCCAGCTTGGAGGTGCACTGGGGGCAGCGCACAGCCTTGATGGAGATCTCGCTCTGGCAGTAGGGGCACACCTTGGTGGTGGGCTCCGCAGGAGCTTCCTCGGCCTCTTCCTTCTTCTTGTTGAACACGGCGTTGAAGGCCTTCAGCACCAGGAACAGCACAAAGGCAACGATCAGGAAATTGATGATCGCGCTGATGAACGAACCGATCTTCAGGTCGACATCGCCGATCTTGACAACAACTTCAGAGAAATCGTTGTTGAAGAACAGTCCGATCAGCGGATTGATGACGTCATCCACCAGAGAATTCACGATTGCCGTGAATGCCGAGCCGACGACCACACCAACTGCCATATCCAGCACGTTGCCGCGCATGGCAAAGGCCTTGAACTCCTCAAAAAACTTTTTGACACCCTTGATCTTTTGTTCTGCCATATTGCAATACCGCTCCTTTTCACACCCTGCAATGGGATCTTGTTGGTTCTATCATAATAGAAAAGAGCGGATTTGGCAAGAGGTAAACCCCACCGTCAATGCTTCGCATTGCCACCGCCCCTAATAGGGGCGGCCCTGGCGTTACGGAAAGCTCTGCGAGTTTTCCTATATGCCAAAGGCCCCACTACTAGGGGGCTGGCGAGCGAATGCGAGCCTGGGGGGTTAAGCCTTACACCTGATGCTCTGCGATCCACTGACCCATCTGCTGGGCGATGGCCTTGATCGAGCCATCCTCAAAGGGAACCTTCAGCCCGGCGGTCTGCATCAGCTCTGTGTAGCTGGCCAGACCGGCACGGCGCACCAGCTTGAGGTAGCGCTCCCAGGCATCCTTGTGGTCCTTGAGGCTCAGCAGGAAGAACTGCAGCGCGGCCATGGTGGACAGGCAGTAATCAATATAGTAGAAGGGGCACTCATAGATGTGGAGCTGGCGCGGCCAGCCGGCACCGCGGCCATAGAAGGGCAGGTTGTCGAAATCGATCCAGGGGCGGTACTTGTGCTCCAGCTCCAGCCAGACGGCGTTGCGCTCGTCCGGGGTGAGGTCGGGGTTCTGGTACATCCTGTGCTGGAACTCGTCCACGATGCAGCCATAGGCCAGGAAGAGGAAGCTGTCCTCGGCGTGGAGCAGGGCGTATTTCTCAGTGTCCTTGCCAAAGAGCAGATGGTGCCAGGGAGCCGTCAGGAACTCCATCGCCATCGAGTGGATCTCGGCGCTCTCCATGCCGGGGCACTCGAGGTCGGCGGGGATCTTGGGGTCGCGCTCGGCGACATAGCCCTCGAAGGCGTGGCCGCACTCGTGGGTCAGCACGTCCACGTCGGCAGAGGTGTTGTTCCAGTTGGCAAAGATAAAGGGGGCCTTGTAGGTGGGCAGGCTGGTCATATAGCCGCCGGACATCTTGCCGGGACGGCTCTCGACGTCGAACAGCTCGTTGTCCTGCATGAAGTCGATGAACTCCGCCGTCTCGGGGCTGAGTTCGTGGTACATGGTGCGGGCAGCGGCCATCCGGGCATCGTAGCCGGGGATGGGAGAGGGGTTGCCGTCCTGAAACGCCACAGGCAGGTCGGAGAAGGTCAGGTGGGAGATGCCGGTGCGCTTGCAGCGCAGCTCGATCACCTTTTTTCAGCTCGGGCACCACATCGCTGGCCACCTGGTCGCGGAACTTCCGGATCTCGGCAGGGCCGTAGCCGATGCGGTTCATCCGTACATAGGAAAGCTCGCTGTAATCGTGGTAGCCCAGTCTGCGCCTGTGCGTTCAGGTTCTTGACGATTTTGGTGTACAGGCCGTCCAGCTCGTCACGGTGGGCATCGAAAATACGCGGCCTCGGCCTCGTAGGCGGCGCGGCGCACGGCAGGGTCCAGGTTCTCCTTATAGGGGCCCAGCTGGGGAATGGTCAGCTGCTTGCCGTCAAACTCGACCAGTGCGCCGCCGTACACCTGCTGGTACTGGCTGACAAGGGCGTTGTACTCCTTCTGCAGCTCCACGGTGCGGTCATCCATGCCCAGCACGGCATTCTTCATGCCAGCCACGCAGGTGGTGCCAAAGGCTTCGGTCAGCGCGTCCACATGGGCGTTGGCCAGAAATGCCCGGCTGATCTCCACCCGTGCGTTCTCCACGGCGGGACCGTTGGCATCAAAGAAGTCCTGCTCGGCCTTCCAATAAGCGTCACGGGTGTCGCAGGTGTAGTGGATGCTTGCCAGCTGTGCGGCGGTGCTGTAATCGGCAAAGGCGCGGCTCTGCTCGTAGTAAACATTCACCAGCTCCTCGCCGCTGGCGGCCCCGGCGGCCTTGGCGGCCAGCGCCTTGCACTGGCCCAGCAGGGCATCAATGTCCGGGCGGGTATAACTCATTTCGCTGAATTTCATGGGATCCATCCTTTCGTTCCTTCTTGTCTGAGTGCTGAACCCATATTAGCACGTTTGGGGAAAAAGGGCAATGGAAAAGAGGAACTGCCCCTGTGGAGGAAAGTGTGTCAGAACTGTAAAAGATAAATTATTTTAGTTAGTTTTGTTGACTTATCCAACGATTCGGCTATAATGGTCGTGTTCGCAAGAAACCTCAAACTTGTTAGATAATAAAAATACAAGTCAATCAAAGGAGAATATTACCATGACGTTTGAAGAAATGAAGAAGATCGTTGTCGATACCCTGAACTGCGACGAGGACAAGGTGACCATGGAGGCCAGCCTGACCGAGGATCTGGAGGCTGACAGTCTGGACGCTGTGGAGCTGAACATGGCTCTGGAAGATGCCTGCGGCGTGTCCATCCCGGACGAGGAGCTGGCAAAGCTCAAGACCGTGGGCGACATCTACAACTACATCACCGCACATATCTGAGGAAACATGCGATGAATGATATCCGAGATCTGCTCCCCAACCGGATGTGGGAGCGCACTTTCCAGCTGAAAGCCAAGCGGGATGCCGGAGCTGTCTGGCACGAGCCGCAGTTTGTGGAGTGCAAGCAGTGCGGCCGCCGCGCTGCCCGCACCCTGTGGGGCAAAAGCCTGTATGTCTGCCCCAACTGCGGCTATCACATGCCCATTGGCGGGTATTACCGGCTCAGTCTGGTGCTGGATCACGGCAGCTTCCGGGAACTGGACGCTGACCTTGATCCGCAGGATGTGCTGAACTTCCCCGGATACGGGGAAAAGCTTGCCGCCGCCCAGAACAAGACCAGCCTGCACGAAGCTGCTGTCACCGCCGTCGGCCGCATTGGCGGCGTGGCCTGTGTGGCAGCCGTGCTGGACAGCCGGTTCTTTATGGGCAGCATGAGCACGACCGTGGGCGAAAAGATCACCCGCGCCGTGGAGCACGCCACCGCCAAGCGCCTGCCTCTGGTCATCTTTTCGGCCAGCGGCGGCGCGCGGATGCAGGAGGGCATTTTCAGCCTGATGCAGATGGCCAAGACCAGCGCCGCTATCCAGCGCTTTTCGGCAAAGGGCGGGCTGTACGTCAGCGTGCTGACCCACCCCACCACCGGCGGCGTGACCGCCAGCTTTGCCAGCCTGGGCGATATCATGCTGGCCGAGCCGGGGGCACTCATCGGCTTTGCCGGCCCCCGCGTCATCGAGCAGACCATCGGTGAAAAACTGCCCGCCGGGTTCCAGCGCAGCGAATTCCAGATGGAACACGGCTTTGTGGATCAGGTGGTGCCCCGCAGTCAGCTGCGGGATACGCTGATCCAGGTCCTGCAGCTTCATGCCGGAGGGAAACACGAATGATAAAAGATATTTTGGAGCAGCTGACTCCGCTGGACGCCCAGATCGCCGCGCTGAAGGGCCGCGGCAACGATATGGAAGCCATCACGGCTCATGCGGCCGAACTGGCTGAGCTGGCCGTGGAGGAGGACGAGATCCTACGCTCCTGCGGCCCGCTGACTGCCGAGGATCGGGTCTTTCTGGCCCGTCACCCGGAGCGTCCGCACATCGACGAGACGATCTCTGCCCTGTTCACGGATTTCTTTGAGCAGCGCGGCGACCGGCAGTGCAAGGAAGACCCTGCCATTCTGGGCGGTATCGCCCGCTTTCACGGCTTGCCGGTGACCGTCATTGGTCATCGGAAGGGTGCTTCGCTGGAAGAGAATCTGGCCTGCAACTTTGGTATGCCGGGGCCGGAGGGCTACCGCAAGGCACTGCGCCTGATGAAGCAGGCTGAAAAATTCGGCCGTCCCATCATCACCTTTATCGACACCCCGGGCGCTTACCCCGGCAAGGATGCCGAGGAGCGGGGGCAGGGCGAGGCCATTGCCCGCAACCTGATGGAGATGAGCGGTCTGACCGTGCCCGTCGTTGCAGTGGTCACCGGCGAGGGCTCCTCCGGCGGTGCGCTGGCGCTGGGTGTGGCAAACCGCATCCTCATGCTGGAAAACGCCGTTTACTCGGTGCTGAGCCCCGAGGGCTTTGCCAGCATCCTGTGGAAGGACTCCTCCCGCAGCGGCGAAGCCTGCGAGATGATGAAGCTGACCGCGCAGGATCTGTACAGCGATGGCATCGTGGAGCAGGTGATCCCGGAACCGTTGGGCGGCGCACAGCGCAGCCACGCAGCCCTGTTTGAGCGCATGGATGCCGCTCTGCGCGCCCACCTGAAAGAACTGTGCCGCATGAGCGGCCGCCAGCTGGCCGACCAGCGCTATAAAAAGTACCGCCAGATCGGAGAAACGAGGAACGCATGAATGGTTTACAGCTGATCGCCACCGGCGGGCACTTCCCGGACGGACGATCACCAATGACGCGCTGAGCCGATGGTGGATACCAGCGACGAGTGGATCACCACCCGCACCGGCATCCGCACCCGGCACTGGTGCACCGAGGACGAATCTGCCGCCACGCTGGCCATTGCGGCCGCGCGGCAGGGCCCTTGACCGCAGCGGCCTTGCCCCGGCGGACATTGCCTGCTGTGTCTGCGCGACCCTTTCGGCCCCTGATGCCACCCCCAGCGTGGCCTGTCAGGTACAGGCGGCGCTGGGCCTGCCCGAGGACCGGCCTGCGCTGGACATCAATGCGGCCTGTTCCGGCTTCCTCTACGGCATAGCCGTGGCGCGGGGGATGCTGACGACTCTGGGCGGGCAGTATGCCCTTGTCATCGGGTGCGAAGCGCTTTCCCGCCTGATGGACCCCACCGACCGCTCCACCTGCGTGCTGTTCGGCGACGGGGCCGGAGCCGCCATTTTCCGGCTGGCAGATACCCCCTTTGCGTTGACGCTGGGGGCACGCGGCAGTGATGTCCTCCATGCGGGCGGGCCGAGCCGGGAAGGCTCTGCCCCCATCACCATGGACGGCAAAGCGGTGTTCCGCTTTGCGGTGGATGCCCTGCCCAAGTGCCTGCACACGGTGCTGGACGAGACCCGGCTGACCCTCGAGGATCTGTCGTGGGTGGTCTGCCATCAGGCCAACAGCCGCATCATCGACCACTGCATCAAGGCCCTGCAGGCCGACCCGGCAAAATTTTATAAGAATATGGATCGCCACGGCAACACCAGCGCCGCCAGCATTCCGGTCGCCCTCAACGAGCTGGCCGAGAGCGGGCAGCTGACCCCGGGCAGACCGCTGGCCTGCATCGGCTTTGGCGGCGGCCTGACCTGGGGCGGCGCGATCCTGCAATACAAAGAGTAAAAATCATGTTCGGCAAACGGGCTCGCCCTCTCAGTCACCTTCGGTGACAGCTCCCCCCAAAGTGGGAGCCTTTGGCAAAACCGAAAAGTTTACCGTACTGCCAAGGGCTCTCCCCTTTGGGAGAGTCGAGCAGAGCGAGACTGAGAGGGCGAGGACGCTTACCGATAGGATAAAACTATGAAACTTTTAAATGAAATTTTAGGCACAAAATACCCCATCATCCAGGGCGGCATGGCAAACATTGCCACCGGTGAGTTTGCCGCAGCCTGCTCCAATGCAGGTGCACTGGGCATCATCGGTGTGGGCGGCATGAATGCCGACACCCTGCGCGAAAATATCCGCCGGTGCAAACAGCTCACTGACAAGCCCTTTGGCGTGAACATCATGCTGATGCACCCGCAGGCAGACGAGTTTGCCCAGATCGTTGTGGAAGAAGGCGTGCAGGTGGTTACCACCGGCGCAGGCAACCCGGGCAAATATGTTCCCATGTGGAAAGCGGCGGGCATCAAGGTTATCCCCGTGGTGGCTGCCGCTGTGCTGGCAAAGCATCTGGAGAAGCTGGGCATCGATGCCGTGATCGCCGAAGGGACCGAGAGCGGCGGCCATGTGGGCGAAATGGCCACCATGGCGCTGGTGCCGCAGGTGGTGGACGCAGTGGATCTGCCCGTCATCGCGGCGGGCGGCATTGCCGATGGCCGTCAGCTGGCAGCAGCTCTGGCGCTGGGTGCCTGCGGCGTGCAGGTGGGCACCTGCCTGCTGGTCAGCGAGGAGTGCCCCATCCACGAAAATTACAAGCTGGCCCTGCTGAAAGCCAAGGACAGCGACACCATCGTGACCGGACGCATCGGCGGTTCCCCGGTCCGTGTGCTGAAAAACCGGATGAGCCGCGAATATGTCCGGCAGGAAAAGGCCGGTGCCGACAAGATGGAGCTGGAAAAGTACACCCTTGGCAGCCTGCGCCGCGCCGTGTTTGAGGGCGACACCTCCACCGGCAGCCTGATGGCCGGTCAGGTGGCCGGAATGCTCCACGCGGTGCGCCCTGTGGCGGACATTCTGGATGACCTGTGGAACGGCGGGAGGCAGCGTATCCACGCGCTGAGCGAGGAATGCTGACGCTCGGAAAGAAAACCCTGTCTGTGCCCATCCTGCAGGGCGGCATGGGCGTGGGCGTTTCTCTGGGCGGGCTGGCCGGTGCTGTTGCGGCCTGCGGCGGCATGGGGTGCATCTCCACCGCCGATGCAGGCTACCGGGAGCCGGACTTTGCCCGCGACCCGGCAAGCGCCAATCACCGTGCCCTGACCGCCGAGATCCGGAAAGCAAAGCAGATCGCAAAGGGTGCCGGTATGGTAGCTATCAACGCCATGGTGGCAACGCAGGACTATGCCGCCGCCATCCGCACCGCTGTGGAAGCGGGCGTGGACGCTGTGGTGTCCGGCGCGGGTCTGCCGCTGGAGCTGCCCGGCCTTGTGAACACGATGGAGGTCGCCATCGCGCCCATCGTTTCCAGCGGAAGAGCCGCAAAGCTCATCCTGCGCCGCTGGGCCAAAGAGTTTGGCCGCACCGCTGATTTTGTGGTGATCGAGGGCTGCAAGGCAGGCGGGCATCTCGGCTTTGCGGAGCAGGACTGTTCTCCGGAACCTGCCAGACACTGGATGAGATCCTACCGGAGGTGCTGGCCGAGGTAAAGCCCTATGAGGCGCAGTTCGGCCACAGCATCCCCGTGTTTGTGGCGGGCGGCGTGTATACCGGTGCCGATATGGCCCACTTTACCGCAATGGGCGCTGCAGGCGTACAGCTTGCCACCCGCTTTATCACCACCTACGAGTGCGACGCATCCCAGGGCTACAAGGACGTTCTGCTGAATGCAGGTTCTGAGGATGTGCGCATCATCCACAGCCCGGTCGGGATGCCGGGCCGGGCGCTGAACACGCCGCTGGTGCAGGCCATGGCGGAGGGCAGACGCTTCCCGCCCCGGCACTGTGCCCGCTGCCTGAAGACCTGCGACCCTGTCAAGGTGCCCTACTGCATCACCCATGCACTGATCGAAGCGGTCAAGGGCAACCTGGAGGAAGGACTTTTTTTTCTTCTGCGGGGCCAATGTGGGCAGGCTGGACCGGATGTACACTGTCCGTGAGCTGATGGATGAACTTGTGACCGAATGGAGGCAAAACCAATGAAGCTTGCCGTTTTGTATGCCGGTCAGGGCTCTCAGCACCCCGGCATGGGCAAAGAATTTTACGAAGCATCTTCCGCTTTCCGTGCCGCGTTCGACGCTGCAGACCTTCCGTTTGATCTGCACCGCGTCTGCTTCGACGACCCGGACGGCGTTCTGAATCAGACCGAATACACCCAACCCTGCATGGTGGCCTTTGCCTGCGGCGTATCCGCCGTTCTGGCCGAGCAGGGGGTCAAGCCCGCTTATGTGGCCGGTCTCTCTCTGGGCGAATACTCCGCGCTGGAAGCCGCCGGTGTTTTCACGGCCAAGCAGGCTGTGGAGCTGGCTGCCTTCCGCGGCAAAGCCATGGCCGACGCCGCCAAGGGCATCGACTGCGGCATGACCGCAGTGCTGAACCTCGACCGGGTTCCCCTTGCAGAATGCTGTGAGCAGGCATCCGCGCTGGGCTGCGTGCAGATCTGCAACTACAATTGCCCGGGCCAGCTGGTCATTGGCGGCGAAAAGGCCGCAGTGGACAAGGCCGCAGAGCTTGCAAAGCAGGTCGGTGCCCGCCGGTGCATCCCGCTCAAGGTGAGCGGCCCGTTCCACACCCGTCTGATGGCTCCCGCCGGGGATGCCCTGGCAAAGCGCTTTGCCGCCGAACCCTTTGGCGAAATGAGCGTTCCGGTGCTGTTCAACTGCCTGGGCCGTGAAAAAGCCGAGAGCGACAGCATCCCGGCCCTGCTGGTGCGGCAGGTGCAGAGCAGTGTCTACATGGAGGACACCCTGCACCGTCTTGGTGAGCTGGGTGTGGATCACATTCTGGAGGTCGGCCCCGGCAATGCGCTCTCTGGCTTTGTGAAAAAGACCCTGCCCGGTGTGACTTGTGTGTCGGTGGAGACCCCGGCGCAGCTGGACACCGTTCTGAACGCATGGAAGGAAGAACAATGAACGAAGAAACCATCATCCGTACCGCCGTTGTGACCGGCGGAAGCCGGGGAATCGGCCGGGCCGTGTGCGTACAGCTTGCCCGGCAGGGCTGCCATGTGGTGGTCAACTACTGCCACGGCGAAGCGGCCGCCGCTGAGACCGTGTCTCTCTGCAGGGCCGAGGGCGCGCAGGCTGTGGCCGTGCAGGCCGATGTTTCCACCGCCGAGGGCTGCAAAAAGCTCTTTGAGGAGGCGGTGAACGCCTTTGGCCGGGTGGATATCCTTGTGAACAATGCAGGCATCACCCGGGACAACCTGATCCTGCGCATGTCCGAAGCAGACTTTGATGCTGTGCTGGACGCAAACCTCAAGGGTGCGTTCCTTTGCTGCAAGGAAGCGGCCCGCCGGATGGTGCGCCAGCGCTGGGGCCGGATCATCAATCTGAGCAGCGTCGTTGCCCTGCGGGGCAATGCAGGCCAGACGAATTACGCCGCCAGCAAGGCCGGGCTCATCGGCCTGAGCAAAAGCCTGGCCCGGGATGGCCAGCCGCAACGTGACAGTAAACGCTGTTGCGCCCGGCTTTATTGAAACTGATATGACCGCCGCCCTGCCGGAGGCCGTCCGCACCGAGATGGCAAAGGACATCCCGGAGGGACACGCCGGACAGCCGGAGGACGTGGCAAACGCGGTGGCCTTCTTTGCCGCCGAACAAAGCAGCTATCTCACCGGGCAGGTGCTCTGTGTGGACGGCGGCATGGCAATGTAAAAGGAGAAATTCTCTATGGAAAAACGCAGAGTCGTGATCACCGGTCTGGGCACCGTGAACCCGCTGGGCAACACTGCTGCCGACAGCTGGGCTGCCGCAAAGGCAGGCCGGTGCGGCATTGGCCCCATCACCCAGTTTGACACCACCGATTTCAAGTGCAAGCTGGCCGGTGAAGTAAAAAACTTTGACCCCGAGACCGTGGTGGACAAAAAGGAAGTCCGCAAGATGGCACGCTTCACCCTGCTGGCACTGGGCGCTGCCGCCGAAGCCATTGCAGACAGTGGCCTGAACACGGAAGCAGAGGCCAAAAACATCGGTGTGGTCCTTTCCAGCGGCATTGGCGGCCTGCCCACCATCGAGGAGCAGCACACCCGCGGGGAAGAGAAAGGCATGGAGAAGGTCAGCCCCTACTTTGTGCCTATGTCCATTGCCAACATGGCGGCGGCACAGGTGGCCATCCGCTTTGGCCTGAAGGGCATGTGCACCTGCCCGGTCACGGCCTGCGCCGGCGGCACCAACGCCGTGGGCGACGCCTTCCACCGCATCCGGGACGGCTACGAGCCGGTGATGGTCTGCGGCGGCGCGGAAAGCTGCATCAGCCCGCTGGGCATCGGCGGCTTTACCAGCATGAAGGCGCTTTCCACCGCCACCGACCCGGACGCTGCCAGCCTGCCCTTTGATGCCCGCCGCGGCGGCTTTGTCATGGGCGAGGGCAGCGGTGTGCTGGTGCTGGAAGAGCTGGAGCACGCCCGGGCACGCGGTGCGCATATCTACGCTGAGGTGGTGGGCTATGGTGCCAACTGCGATGCTTACCACTTTACTGCACCGGCTCCCGGCGGCACAGGTGCCATCGACTGCATGAAGCTGACGCTGGCCGATGCCGGCATTGCCCCGGAGCAGGTGGATCACATCAACGCCCACGGCACCGGCACCCACATGAACGATGCTTGCGAGACGGCTGCCATCCATGCCGTGTTCGGTGAACATGCAAAGCAGCTGACCGTGGTCAGCACCAAGAGCATGACCGGCCACCTGCTGGGTGGTGCGGGCGGCATCGAGGCCGTGTTCACGGCACTGGCCCTGCGAGACCAGTTTGCCCCGCCCACCATCCACTACGAGCAGCCTGACCCGGAATGCGATCTGGACTATGTGCCCAATGCAGGCCGTGCCCAGGCCATGACCTACGCGCTGAGCAACAGCCTGGGCTTTGGCGGGCACAACGCCTGCATCGCCCTGCGCAGATGGGAGGGCTGAGCCATGGCAGAACCGCGCACCGTGCGGGAGAACGCAAACGCTCTGAACAGTGAGCAGATCGCAGCCCTTCTGCCCCACCGCTACCCCTTTGCCCTCGTGGACCGTATCCTGGACTACGAGCCGGGTCAGTGGGCCATTGGCCGCAAGTGCGTATCCCGCAATGAAGAATTCTTCTGCGGTCACTTTCCGGGCCAGCCGGTCATGCCAGGGGTGCTGATCCTGGAAGCACTGGCCCAGACCGGAGCTGTTGCGGCGCTGAGCATCCCCGAAAACAAAGGCAAACTGGCCCTCTTCGGCGGCATCAAAAATGCCCGCTTCCGCAAACAGGTCACCCCAGGGGATGTTCTCACGCTCCATTGTGAGCTGGTGGAACAGCGCGGCCCGGTGGGCATCGGGAAAGCGTCTGCTTATGTGGATGGCGAGTGCGCCGCCACAGCGGAGCTGACCTTTGTGCTGACCGAAGCAAACACAGGGGCTTAAGGCACTTTGTGCGCAGCGATCGCCCCCAGAATATCCTTAGCACAAAAGGCAGGGTGTCACCGTGATGGTGGTATCCTGCCTTTGTTCGTTCTTGTTTACCGTTCTGCATACTCTCGGCATAGAGAACATCTTGTGAAACAAAAAGTACCCGAACCCTTTTTCGTAAAGAATCGGGTTCGGGTACAAAACTGTATGGTGGACGGTACAGGACTCGAACCTGTGACCTCCTGCACGTCAAGCAGATGCTCTACCAGCTGAGCTAACCGTCCAGATGTCGTATCGACTTGAGTATGATATCACATTTTTGCGCAATTGCAAGGGCTTTTTTGAAAAAAGTCTGCCTTTTCCGTTTTTTGCCCCGGAGGATTGGCGCAAAGGCCCCTTTGCGGGGGCTGGCAGAGGAGAGGTGCGCTCAGAGCGCCCGGCGAATGATGTCATAGAGGATGGGCTTCATGTTGTCGATATTGTCGGGCTTGCCCTCCAACACGGAGGTATAGCACACCGATATGCACATGCTGCCCAAGGCTGTGATGCGCTGGTAGATCTCCCGCTCGGTGCGGCCCGCCATCTCGGGGCTGCACATCACGATCTGGAGGACCTTGCGCATCAGCGGCTCGGCCTCGCCGCTGGCTTCGATCTGATCCAGCCCGGGCCAGACAAAGCTGCGCTCCAGGAAGCGGAGCATCAGGGTGTCCGCGCGCAGGGCTTCGATGATATGGTCAATGACAAAGATCATCTGGTCGGGGAAGCTGGTAAGCTCGGCGGCGTGCTGCTCGGCAGCGGTACAGGCGTTGTCCAGCAGCTGGTAGCTCACCCGGGCCAGCAGGGCCTGCGTGACCGAACCCTTATCGGCAAAATAGAGGTAGAATGTGCCCTTGCCCACCTTGGCGCGGGAGGTGATATCCTCCACGCTGGTCTTGGAGGTGCCCGCTCCAGAAACAGCTCGTAAGCTGCATCCAGAAGCGCGCGGCGCTTTTCCTGTTTCTTTCCTTCCACGGTGCTCATAGCTTGCTGCATCCTCTTTTCTGACGTTGTTTTGTCGTGTAAACAATATTTTAGCAGGGAGAAGGGAAGAGCGCAAGAGCAAAAGCCCCCGGACAAGCTATACAATTTTTGCTTTGTGATAAGAAAACTGACTTTTGGTCATTTTTTATCTTGACACCTTGCGTCGATTGGTTATAATAGTGCTTGCTCAGAAATGACCACGGGTCATTTTAGGGCAGATCCAATCAACTTTCGTATGGAGGGTTCCCATGAAAAAGATCGCACAGAGCATCGTGCGTCTGCGCAAGCTGATCTTAACAGTAGCGGTCCTGCTGTTGATCCCTTCCGCAATCGGCGCGGTTGCTACCCGCATCAATTATGATGTCCTGACCTATCTGCCGCAGGAGCTCGACTCCATGATCGGCGAGGTAGCGCTTGAGGACGACTTCCATCTGGCCTCCACCGGTATGATCACGGTGGAAGGCCTGCCTACCAATGAACTGATCGCCATGAAGAAGGACATTGATGCGGTGCCCGGTGTCACACAGACCTTCTGGCTCAGCGATGTCATCGACCCCAGCATCCCCACCGAGATGCTGCCCGCGGATGTCCAGCAGTTCATGTTCGGCAAAAACGATTCCACCATGCTCATCGTCCGGTTTGATGCGCCCAGCGCCAGCGACGAGACGATGAACGCCGTCCAGCAGATCAAACAGGTGCTGCGGCACGACTGCTACTTTGGCGGCATGAGCGTCATCTTGCAGGATACCAAGGCACTGATCAATAAAGAGATGCCGCTGTACATCCTGTGCGCTGTGGGTGCCAGTATGCTGGTGCTGTTCCTCTCGCTGGAGAGCACCATCACGCCCGTACTGTTCATGCTGGGCCTGCTGTTCCCCATTGCGTACAACTTTGGCACCAACATCTTCCTGGGTCAGATCAGCTACATCACCCAGGCGCTTTCCACGGTGCTGCAGCTGGGTGTGACGATGGACTTCTCCATCTTCCTGCTCCACCGTTATCAGGAGGAAAAGGAACTCCGCTCCTCCAACGAGGAAGCCATGGTGACCGCCATCTGCAAGACCATGACCTCCATCACCGCTTCCTCCCTGACCACCATTGCGGGCTTCCTGGCACTGTGCGCCATGCGCCTGACGCTGGGCCGCGATATCGGTGTTGTTATGGCAAAGGGTGTGGCGCTGGGTGTCATCTGCACCATCGTCATTCTGCCTGCTTTGATCCTGACCTTTGATAAGCAGGTCGAAAAGTACAAGCACCGCACCATCGTGCCCAAGCTGACCAGGCTCAGCTACTTTGTTTCCAAGCACGCAATGCCCATCGTGGCCGTCTTTCTTGTGCTGCTGGTGCCCTTTGTGGTGGCCCAGCAAAAGACCGAGGTCTACTACACCCTGTTAGACTCGCTGCCCCAGGACCTGACCGGCATCGTTGGCACCAACAAGCTGGGCGAGGACTTTGGCATGACCACCTCCCACTTTATTCTGGTGGATGAGGACCTGACCGCAACGCAGGTGTCTGACCTCTGCGATGAGCTCAAGGATGTGGATGGCATCACCCAGGTGGTGAGCCTGGATTCCATCACCGGTCCGGGCTTCCAGACCGAGCTGCTGCCCGACAGCGTGACCGAGATCCTGCAGTCCGGCGGCTACAAGCTCATTCTGGCCAACAGCTCCTATAAGACCGGTACCGATGCCATCAACAACCAGCTGACCGAGATGAACGACCTTATCAAGGCGGTTGACCCCAACGGTGTCATCACCGGCGAGGGTGCCATGACCAAGGACCTGATCGAGGTCGCGGACGTGGATTTCAAGAACGTCAACGTCTGGTCGATCATGGCAGTCGCTGCCATCATCCTGATCTCCTTCCGGAGCCTGTCCATCCCTGTGCTGCTGGTTGCCAGCATCGAGGCCGCCATCTCCATCAATATGGGCATCCCGTACTTCACCGGTACCCAGCTGCCCTTCATCGCCAGCATCGTCATCGGCACCATCCAGCTGGGCGCGACTGTGGACTACTCCATCCTGATGACCACCCGTTATCACGAGGAGCGCAGCTATGGCCGCACCCCGCAGGAAGCTGCCCAGCAGTCGCTGGAGCACTGCAGCCAGTCCATCCTGACCAGCGGCCTGACCTTCTTTGCCGCAACCGTCGGCGTGGCCGCCATCAGTAAGATGGAACTGCTGCAGAGCATCTGCCGGCTCATCTCCCGCGGCGCACTGATCAGTATGGCTGTCATTCTGGTCGTTCTGCCCGCTGCCCTGATGCTGCTGGACTGGGTCATCCGCCACACCACCATGCACTGGCTGGTCCCTGAATCTTCCAACGCCAAGAAGTCTGATAAGGAGTAATTACCATGAAAAAATCGCTTCGTTTCGCCAGTGCGGCGCTGGCGCTGACTCTCGCCGCAGGCATGACCCTGCCCGCCTTTGCAGCCGCCAAGGCCGATTATTCCAAGGATGAGACGGTCTATGCCGTGATGAACGGCGACGGCTCTATCAAGAACACCACCGTCAGCGAGCACCTGTACAGCGCCTCCGGCCTGTCCGGCGTTACCGACAAGACCACCCTGACCGACATCCAGAACACCGAGAGCGATGCCGCGTTCACCCAGGACGGCGAAAAGCTGGTCTGGAACACCGACGACACCGACGTGTACTACAAGGGCAATACCGACAAGGCCCTGCCCATCACCGCAAATGTCACCTATACGCTGGACGGCGTGACCGACAGCCTTGAGAACCTGATCGGCAAGAGCGGCCACCTGACCGTGACCGTCGACCTGACCAACAACGAGACCGGCACCGTGACCGTCAACGGCAAGGAGCGTACCGTCGTCACCCCGCTCATCACTGCTGTGGGCGTGATCTTTGGTCAGGATGCCACCAACCTGAGCGCCGAGCACGGAATGCTGGAATCTGCCGCCAAGAGCAGCGTGGCCGCTTTCGTCTGCCTGCCCGGCGTGAAGGACTCTCTGGACGGCCTGCTGCCCGATGACCTGTCTACTGTGGAGGATTATCTGCAGGACAGCGTCACCGTGGAAGCCGATGTTGAGAACCTGACCGCGCCGCAGGTCATGCTGGCCTGTGCCACCAACGCCGATGCGCTGGGCACCAATGCCTTTGACCTGAGCAGCCTCAACGAGATGACCGATGGCATCAGCCAGCTGAACGATGCCATGAACCAGCTGATGGATGGCGCCTCCCAACTGGTGGACGGTGCTTCCCAGCTGGCCAACGGTACCCTGGCCCTGCTGGACGGCGCTTCTCAGCTGAACAGCGGTGCTTCTGCCCTGGACGATGGTCTGGGCCAGCTGACCAACGGTCTGGACACCCTGAGCGCCAACAATGCAGCACTGAACGCCGGTGCGCAGCAGGTGGCTGACGGCGTTCTGGCTTCCGCCAACAGGACCCTGATGGAAGGCGGCCTGATCGACACCCCCATGACCTGGGACAACTACGCTTCCGTCATTGACGAAGTGCTGACCATGAACGAAAAGACACTGGCCGCTGCCCGCAAGAAGATGGTGCGCACCGTCTGGGAGCAGGAGCCCAGCTTCAAGGACAGCCAGCTGGACATTGCCCTGTATCTCTCCGCAACCAAGACCAACCACGACCTGGAAGCTGCTCTGCGGCTGATGCAGAGCTACGACCCCTCCATGTTCAGCGCCATGCTTGACCTGAGCACTGCCAGCGCCAAGCAGACCGTGCATGACGAGCTGAAGTATCAGGCTGAGAACAGCCAGGATATCGCAGATGTCCGTGCCCTGAAGAACAGCCTGGCGCAGATCCAGTATTTCGTGTCCAGTGTCAACCAGTACACCAACGGTGTCGCCACCGCCGCTGACGGTGCCCACTCCGCAAAGGACGGTGCCGCCCAGCTGGCCGATGGCACCAAGACCCTGTATGACGGCGTGACCACCCTGAATGATGGCGCAGGCCAGCTCAGCGATGGTACGGTCCGGCTGAACGATGGCCTGAACCAGTTCAACGAGGAGGGCATCTCCAAGCTGACCGGCGCTCTGGACGAGGAGCAGATCCATGGCCTGAAGACCGTGCTGGACGAGATGACCAGCCGTCTGGAGGGCTACACCAGCTTTGCCGGTAAGCCCGAGGAGGCTTCCTCCAACGTGAAGTTCGTCTATAAGACCGGCGAGACCGTGGCCGCTGCGGATGTTACCGCCGAGACCACCGCCGATGTGCAGGAAGGCAACTTCTTCACCCGCCTGTGGCAGCGGATCGTGAACCTGTTCAAGTTCTGAAAAAACGGCGTGCCTGCTCGACAAGACGCCGGGGATTGACTATACTACAAATAGATTCGTCAAGAAAAATGACCGCTCAGGCACTGAAACGTTGAGGCGGTCATTTTTTATGCCAATTTTAAGGAGACCACAGCATGGCAGAGAGGGAATTGTATCCGGACGGGGAACAGCGCCGCCGCATCATGGATTTTATTATGGCGGCCGGTCAGACCCTTTTTGGAGAACGGGGCAGAGGTGTTCCGGGTGGAGCAGACCATGGAGATCATGGCGGCCAGCTTCCACCTGCGGGAGTTCCATGTCTATGTGCTGACCAACGGCATTTTTGCCAGCGCAGGCACGGCGGAGATGAGCGAGGTGCGCAACGTGCCCACCCGTACCACCCACCTGGGGCGGGTGGCGGCGGTGAATCAGCTTTCCCGCCAGATCGCGTCCGGGGAAGTGGACACCATCGATGAGGCCGAGACCCGGCTGGCTCAGGCCAGGTGCATCCCTTTTCCGAAGGACTGGGTGCAGATTGCGGCGGGCATGGGCGGCGCGTTCTGCTTTGCGCTGATCTTTGGCGGCGACCTGAAAGCCGGGCTTGCCGCCGCTGCGGCCGGTGTTGCGGCCAACGCCTACCTGCTGTTCTGCGGGCGGCACGGCGTGGGGGGCGGGTTCCGAACCATCTCCACCGCCGCCCTCATCACCCTGTGCTGTATTTTGGGCTGCAGCCTGCTGGGCACTGAAGCCAGTCACGCCATCATCGGCACCCTGATGATCCTGACCCCCGGCATCGCCTTTACCATGGGCATCCGGGACTTTGTGCAGGGAGATTACCTGTCCGGCACCATCCGGATGATCGACGCGCTGCTCATTGCGGCCAGCATCGCCATCGGTGCCGGCCTTGTGCTGAGCCTCTATGCCTTTTTTGAAGGGGGTGGCCGTGGTATGACAGAACTTCTTTTCACCGGGGAGCAGCTGGGCCGTCTGGCCCTGCAGTTCCTGCTGGCCGGGGCGGGCACCCTGAGCTTTGCCATCCTCTTTGCCTGCCCCAGGCGCACCCTGCCCTACTGCGGGCTGGTGGGCGCAGTAGGGTGGCTGGTATACGAGATCGCGGAGCTGTTCGGGATGGAAGCCTTTGCAGCCTCGCTGCTGGCGGTCATTCCGCTGACGCTGCTGGCCCGCATCCTTGCGATGACCCTCAGAGCACCGGTGACGGTGTTCCTGCTCACCGGCATCTTTCCGCTGGTGCCCGGTGCGGGCATCTATTACAGCGCCTACTACTTCATTCAGGGCGACAACGCGCTGGCGCTGGCAAACGGCATCTCCACCTTCAAGATCGCCGTGGCGCTGGCCGTGGGCATTGCCCTGGTGCTGGGCATCCCCTGCCACAGAAACGCCGATAAAACAAAAACGAGACCGCCCGGTGGGCGGTCTCGTTGGTTATGCGGGAAAATCAGGTGGTGGGAACCATTCGCAGCAGCTGGGCCCCGGTGGTGACATCCAGATGGAAATATGCCTTGTTCAGCTCGGTGTTGTAGGAAACACTGACCGGTGTTTCGGTACCGTCGGCATTGATCTGCATCAGGCTGTAGCCGGAAACGGTATTGGCGGGTACCTCGATGCTGGCAATGACTGGCTGGGCCATCACACGGGCGGGGATGACCTCCTCGCTCTTTACGGTGCCGCACTTTTCGCAGATGACCCGTTCAATAACAGTGGGATAGTAGAATGCTGCTGTCATTACCTGCTCACCGTTTTTCAGAGTCCCGGTGTGAACAGTCAGGTTGGAAAAGTTGGAGAAGACACCGTTTACCTTGGTCAGCTGGGTGTTATTCTTTACCTTGCCGCATTCGGAGCAAAGTGTAAGGGTCTCGGTGGTGCCATCAGGGAGCTTATGCTGGAAGGTGGTCTCCACACACTCAGTCTTATACTCTGTCGTGGTCTTCCAGGTGTGTTCCTTGCACTCGGTTTTGCCCGGGGTCTCTTCGGCCATGCTGACCACAGAACTGCCTGCCAGCACACAGACGGACAGACCAAAGGAGGCCAGGGCTTTCAGTATACGATTTTTCATAGAAGGATCCTTTCTCCCCGCATCCCGGCGGGGCAGCGCGGTTTGAGCTTGGCTGCTTTTACCATGCTTCCAGCCTGATTATACCAATTAGAAGGAAAAGGTGTCAATGTCCGGGATTAAGTCCCGTGGGAAGATTCACTAGCAGAATACAACGGAATGACAGAAACACAGGAGTAAAATGAATATATACACTGAGAATGGGATGTAACCTGTATAAATGTTTTCAAAAGGGTTTCATTTGTTCCGATTTTTTGCACAACACTTGACTTTTTTTATTTGTACAACATATACTAATCCTGTTCCTTGATGACACGATGAAGCGCATCGTGCCGGGAAAGTGAAAAATTATACAATCAACAGAGGAGTGTTTGAATATGAAAAGATCAATCGCCGCAGCTTTCTGGCTGCCGCTGGTCTGACCGCTGCCGCTCTGGCTCTGACTGCCTGCGGCGGTTCCGCCTCCAGCACCGCTTCTTCCACTGCAAGCAGTGCAGCTTCTTCCGAGGCTGCTTCCACCAGCGCTGCCGCTGAGCTGACCACCGTTGAGGCTGGCAAGCTGACCATGGCCACCAACGCTGCCTTCCCTCCGTACGAGATGACCACCGATGCCGGTGAGTTTGAGGGCATCGACATCGACACCGCCAAGGCCATTGCTGAGAAGCTGGGCCTGGAGCTGCAGATCGATGATATGGACTTCGATGCAGCACTGCTGAGCGTGCAGCAGGGCAAGGCCGATATCGTTATGGCTGGCGTTACCGTGACCGACGAGCGCAAGGCTGTGATGGACTTCTCTGACAGCTACGCTACCGGCATCCAGTCCATCATCGTTCCCGAAGGCTCTGATATCACCTCTCCCGATGATCTGGCAGGCAAGAAGATCGGCACCCAGCGCGGCACCACCGGCTACATCTACTGCTCTGATGACTTCGGCGATGACGCTGTGGTCGCATACGACGACGGCCTGACCGCTGTGCAGGCTCTGAACAATGGCCAGGTCGATGCAGTTGTCATCGACAATGCCCCTGCAAAGGAGTTCGTTGCTGCCAACCCCGGTCTGGTCATTCTGGACACCAGCTACGCCGAGGAGGATTACGCCATCGGTCTGGCAAAGGGTTCCGCTCTGGAGGATGCTGTCAATGCCGCTCTGGAAGAGCTGAAGGCTGACGGCACCCTGCAGTCCATCGTGGACAAGTACATCAACGCTGAATAATTCAGCTGTACCTTGTATCACGGGGAGGCGGCCCCATCTGGGGCACCTCCCCTTTTTGGAAAGAACAGGTTACAAAATTCTAACAATTTCAGAAAGCGAGGATGCGAATGGCCGCACAATACGAACTGCTGAAAGAGCTGCTCAACAGCGGCACGAAGCTGGACTTCGGGCAGGAAATGTTCTTCAAATTCTATCAGGCGTTCATCCTGAACGACCGCTGGGTGCAGTACATCCAGGGCGTGGGCACCACGCTGCTGGTCACCGCCATTGCGCTGGCACTGGGCGTGGTGCTGGGCAGTGTGGTGGCACTGGTGCGTGTTGCGCACGACCAGCAGCGTCCCGGCCGCAGGAACCCGGTGCTGGGCTTCTTCAATGCCGTCTGTCAGGTGTACACCACCATCATCCGCGGCACCCCCATGATGGTCCAGCTGCTCATTATGAGCATGGTCATCTTTTCCAACAGCCGCAACTTCACCATGGTCGGTGCGCTGGCACTGGGCATCAACTCGGGCGCTTACGTCTCGGAGATCATCCGCGGCGGCCTGATGGCGGTGGACCCCGGCCAGATGGAAGCCGGCCGCAGCCTGGGCCTGAACTACATGACCACCATGGTGGTCATTGTCATTCCGCAGGCCATCCGCGCGGTGCTGCCTGCACTGGGCAACGAGTTCATCGTTCTGCTCAAGGATACCTCGCTCATCACCGTTATCGGCGGCAAGGAGCTGCTGTATGCGGCGCAGGGCATTATGAACCGTACCTACGAGGCCATGTTCCCCCTGTTGGGCGTTGCAGTGGTCTATCTGGTCTTAGTCATGCTCTTTACATGGCTGCTGTCGAAGTTTGAGAGGAGGATGGCGCAAGGTGACCGCTAATCATGCTGAAAAGATCCTGGAAGTCCGTGGTCTGACCAAGACCTACGGCGGTGAGGCCAAAAAAGGGCGCAAAGCAGCCCACCCCACCCTGGATGTCCTGAAGGGCATCGACATCGACATCTACCGCGGCGACGTGGTCTGCCTGATCGGCCCCTCCGGCTGCGGCAAGTCTACCTTCCTGCGTTGCCTGAACCGGCTGGAGATCCCCACCGGCGGCTCCATCAAGTTTGAGGGCATCGAGGTGGATGATGCCCACATCGATGCCGTGCGCCAGAAGATGGGCATGGTGTTCCAGCACTTCAACCTCTTCCCCCACCTGACCGTCAAGCAGAACCTCTGCCTGGCCCCGGAGCTGCTCAAGCTCAAGAGCAAGGAGGAGGCTTCCAAGCGTGCCGAGGAGCTGCTGGCCCGTGTCGGCCTGTCCGATAAAGCCAATGTGTTCCCCAAGAGCCTTTCCGGCGGCCAGCAGCAGCGCATTGCCATTGCCCGCGCTCTGGCCATGGATCCCGAGGTCATTCTCTTCGACGAGCCCACCTCTGCCCTTGACCCTGAGATGGTCGGCGAGGTGCTGGAGCTGATGAAGGAGCTGGCCCACACCGGCATCACCATGCTGGTGGTTACCCACGAGATGGGCTTCGCCCGCGAGGTGTCCAACCGCGTCATCTTCATCGATGAGGGCAGGATCCAGGAAGATGAGCCCCCGCAGGAGCTCTTCTCGAACCCCAAGCATCCTCGTCTGAAGGCTTTTCTTTCCAGGATGCTGTAATTGGAACTGAAAAAACTGTATTGAAAAGACCGCCAGAGCAAGCGTTTCTACTTGCTTTGGCGGTCTTTTTTGCTGTGAGGGAGGTTATCCAAGAATGACAGAGACCTCTACACTTTCACCGGCCTTTGCCAGCGGCAGGAGGGTGCCCGCAATAGGAGCGCCGTTCACGGTGACGCTCTGCACGCCCTTCTGCACGGCGTGGGGGTTCTCCACCCGGATGTGGTACACGGCACCCCGGTAACGGCGGGTGACGGTGTAGCCTGCCAGCGTGTGGGGGATGCAGGGGTCAACGCGCAGGCCGTCCAGAGTGGGCTGGATGCCCAGAATGTACTGGCTTACGTTCACGAAGGTCCATGCCGCCGTGCCGGTCAGCCAGCTGTTCTTGGCCTCGCCGAAGGTGGGCGCGTCCTTGCCTGCCACCATCTGGCTGTATACATACGGCTCGGTGCGGTGGATCTCGCTGATGTCCTCAATATAGGCCGGGCAGGTCTTTTTGTAGACAGCAAAGGCCCGGTCACAGTGTCCCAGCACCGTCTCGGCGCAGGTGATCCACGGGTTGTTGTGGCAGAAGATACCGGCGTTTTCCTTATAGCCGGGGGGATAGGTGGAGATCTCGCCCAGATTGAGCCGGTAGGTGGTGTAGGCGGGCTGGAGCAGTACCACGCCGTACGGGGTGTCCAGCCGCTCCTCCACGCTCTTCAGTGCGGCTTCGGCCTGGCCGGTCTCCCGGCCGATCCCGGCCATCACGCACATGCCCTGGGGTTCGATGAAGATCTGCCCCTCGTCGCATTCCCTGCTGCCTACGGGGGCACCAAAGGCATCGTAGGCACGGCGGAACCATGCGCCATCCCAGCCGGCGGTCAGGGTGGCCTGTTCTACTGCGTCAATGGCGGTGCGGGCACTGGCGGCCTCCTCGGTGAGGTCCAGGTGGTCACAGAGTTCAGCGTACTCGCGGCCGTATTTTACGAACATGCCCGCAATGAACACGCTCTCAGCCACGGGGCCCTCGCTGGGGCCGGTGATCTGGAAGCTCTCGCCCGGGTGCTCCGAGAAGCAGTTCAGGTTCAGGCAGTCGTTCCAGTCGGCCCGCCCGATCAGCGGCAGGCCGTGGGGGCCCAGATGGGTATGGGTGTAGCGGAAGCTCCGGCGCAGATGCTCCATCAGGGGCTGTGCTCTGGTTACGTCGTTGTCAAAGGCAACCGGCTCTTCCAGGATCGACCAGTCACCGGTCTCCCGCAGATAGGCGGCGGTGCACGCAATGAGCCAGAGCGGGTCATCGTTGAAGCCGGAGCCGATGTCCATGTTGCCCTTTTTCGTCAGCGGCTGGTACTGGTGGTAGGCGCTGCCGTCGGGGAACTGGGTGGCGGCAATGTCCAGAAATGCGCTCCCGCGCGCGGGCGGGGATCAGATGCACAAAGCCGAGCAGATCCTGACAGGAATCGCGGAAGCCCATGCCGCGGCCGGTGCCGCTCTCATAATAGCTGGCAGAGCGGCTCATGTTGAAGGTGACCATGCACTGATACTGGTTCCACAGGCTCACCATCCGGTCCAGCTTTTCCTCGCCGGAGGTCAGCTGCCAGCCCGAGAGCAGCTCCTGCCAGTAGTCGGCCAGTGCCCTGCGGGCGGCATCCACCTGTGCGTCGGTGGCATAGCGGGCCATCATGGCCTCGGCCCGGGCTTTGTTGATGATGCCGGGAGCGCTGAATTTTTTTCCCCGACCGGGTTTTCAATGTAGCCCAACCCGAAGATGATGCTCTTTTTCTCACCCGGTGCCAGCGTGAGATGGAAATGGTGGGCACCCACCGGAGCCCAGCCGTGGGCAATGCTGTTCGAGCAGTGACCGGCTTTGACCGCTTCCGGTGCGGCGGGGCCGCCGTACACGCCACAGAAGGCATCCCGGCTGGTGTCGAAGCTGGTAACAGGGGCGTTGGCCCAGAACACGGCGTAGTGATCCCGGCGTTCCCGGTACTCTGTCTTATGATAGATGGCACTTTCCACCACTTCCACCTCGCCGGTGGAAAAGTTGCGCTGGAAATTGGAGCTGTCGTCCATGGCATCCCACAGGCAGAACTCCACATAGCTGAACACGTCCAGCGTGCGGGGGGCAGCGGTCTTGTTTTCCAGCGTCAGCCGGTCGATCTCACAGGCATCACCCCGGGGCACGAACAACTCCTGAGCGGCCGCAATGCCGTTTTTTTCGCCCTGCAGGATCGTGTAGCCCAGACCGTGGCGGCAGGTGTAACTGTCCAGTTCCGTCTTGGCGGGCTGCCAGCCCGGGTTCCAGATGGTGCCGCCATCGTTGATGTAGATGCGGTGACCGTCCATGTCCAGCGGGGAATTATTGTAGCGGTAGCGGGTCAGCCGCCGCAGCCGGGCATCCCGGTAAAAGCTGTAACCGCCGCCGGTGTTGGACACCAGACTGAAAAAGTCCTCGCTGCCCAGATAGTTGATCCAGGGCAGGGGAGTGCGGGGCGTGTCGATCACATATTCCCGGCGCGCATCATCAAAATGTCCGAATCTCATAGCCTTGTTCCTCCTTATAGGGTAAACCGGAAATGCTGAAATCATTTGATGGCGAAAACGATTTAGAATTTGCGGCCCAAGGGTGGGAAAGGCACTTGTCACCCTAAGAATAGTCTATCCTGCGGGAAAAATCAAGAGCGGACCTGAAATATACAACAATGGTGCAGCGGGCTGGTTCAGGGGTGGAAACCGGTATGGGAACGAAAAAATTATCGAACGGTAACGAAATGTAACGAAAACGATACAGACTGCATAATTCTGAGGAAATGAAATCTCGCATCCTGCTGAAATGCAGACCTTTGAGATAAAACTTTTCTTCTTCTGCTTGATTTTTAGTGCAAAGTGCGCTATATTGAAATTGCGAAAACGATTTAGGATTCGTTCGGGAGCCCTGAGCGGGTCCCTGTGAGGGAGGGCGGCGAAATGTCATCCTTGAAAGATCTGGCGCGTGAATGCGGTGTCTCGGTGGCAACGGTGAGCAAAGCGCTCAATGGCCAGTCGGACATCTCTGCTGCGACCCGCGACCGTGTCCGCGAGGCGGCCCGCCGGATGGGCTATGTGCCCAATATGGCGGCCCGCGCAATGAAGACCAACCGTACCTACAACCTTGGTGTTCTATTTGTGGACGAGCGGCAGAGCGGCCTGGCCCATGAGTATTTCTCGGCGGTGCTGGACAGCTTCAAGGTGCAGGTAGAAAAGCTGGGCTATGATATCACCTTTGTCAACCGAAACCTCGGCGGCAGAACAATGACCTATCTGGAGCACTGCCACTACCGGGGCGTGGACGGAGCGGTGATTGCCTGCGTGGATTTCAACGATCCGCAGGTGGTGGAGCTGGTCAACAGTGATGTGCCGGTGGTGACCATCGACCATGTGTTCAACAACCGGATGGCAGTCCTTTCCGATAATGTCAACGGGCTTTCGGCGCTGGTGCGGTACGCCTACGCCAACGGCCACCGCCGCATCGCCTTTATCCATGGCGAGCGCACGGCGGTGACGGAGAACCGGCTGGCGGGCTTCTACAAGAGCTGCGCGGAGCTGGGGCTGCAGGTCCCCGAAGAATATGTGCGCAGCGGTGTGTATCACGATCCCGACCGCTGTGCCGAGGAGACCCGGGCCCTGCTGGCACTGCCACAGCGGCCCACCTGCATCCTCTTCCCCGATGATTTCTCGGCCATGGGTGGCTGCATCGCTCTGCAGGAAGCGGGCCTGAGCATCCCGGAGGATATTTCCGTGATGGGATATGACGGCATTTACCTCTCCCGCGTGATGAAACCCCAGCTGGTGACCTGGCAGCAGAACACCAAAATGCTGGGCCGGATGGCAGCGGATAAGCTGGTGCAGATGATTGAGCATCCCCGTGTGACGTTGGCCGAGCAGATCCCAGTGACAGGAAAACTGCTGGAGGGCGGCTCGGTGCGCAGCATCGAATGAATGGGTTGGATTTGGTTCCGGGCGAACCGGAGACTTGAATTTGAAACGCTTTTTCACGAAAACCATTGAAGGAGGTTTTTCATTATGAGAAAGATTTCGCGTCGTAATTTCCTGCTGGCTTCCGGTGCAGTTACCATCAGTGCAGCGCTGAGCGCATGCGGCGGCTCCTCTTCTTCTACCGGTGCGGCATCCTCTGCCGCAGCTTCTTCCGCCGCTTCCGATGCTCCGGCAGCTCAGGGCAAGGTGCTGAATATCTGGTGCTGGAACGACGAGTTCCAGGGCCGCTTCAATAACTATTACCCCGAGGTCGCCTCCATCGCTGAGGACAAATCCACCACCACCCTGAAAGATGGCACCGTTGTCAAGTGGACCATCAACGCCAACGAGAACAACAACTACCAGAATAAGCTGGATGAGGCCCTGCTGAATCAGGACTCCGCCGCCGATGATGACAAGGTAGATATCTTCCTGATCGAGGCTGACTACGCACTGAAGTATGTGGATTCCGATTACGCGCTGGATGTCAAGGCAGACATCGGCCTGACCGATGCCGATCTGGCCGGTCAGTACCAGTACACCAAGGACATCGTCAGCGTGGACGGCAGCCAGCGCGGCACCACCTGGCAGGCGACCCCCGGTCTGTTCGCATACCGCCGCAGCATTGCCAAGGAAGTGCTGGGCACCGATGATCCCACCGAGGTGCAGAGCCATCTGTCCGATTGGGATAAGTTCAACGAGGTGGCTGCACAGGCCTATGCAAAGGGCTACAAGATGCTGTCCGGCTTCGATGATGCTTACCGCACCTTCTCCAACAACGTGGACGCTCCCTGGGTGGACGGCACGACCGTCAAGGTCGACCCCAACATTATGAACTGGGTCGATCAGACCAAGACCTACACCGATAACGGCTACAACAACAAGACCAGCCTGTGGAGCGGCCAGTGGGCAGCCGATCAGGGCCCGAGCGGCAAGGTGTTTGGCTTCTTCTATTCCACCTGGGGCATCAATTTCACCCTGCTGGGCAACTCTCTGGAGACTCCTGAGTCTGAGGGAGGCAAGCAAGAAGTGGGCAACGGCATCTACGGCGATTACGCAGTCTGCGAAGGCCCTCAGCCCTATTACTGGGGCGGCACCTGGATCTGCGCGGCAGCCGGTACCGATAATACCGATATCATCCGCGACGTGATGCAGAAGCTGACCTGCGACGAAGCCATTATGAAGCAGATCACCCTGGATACGCAGGATTACACCAACAACGAGAAGGCCATGGAAGAGATCGCAAACAGCGATTATGCCTCCGACTTCCTGGGCGGCCAGAACCATATCGCCCTGTTTGCAGAAGCTGCAAAGAAGATCGATATGTCCAACGCAGGCCCGTACGATCAGGGCCTGAACGAGAGCCTCCAGAATGCCTTCAAGGACTTTACCGGCACGGTGGACGAGGATACCGCAAAGGCAAACTTCGAGACCGCCATCAAGGAAAAGTATCCCGAGCTGACCGATGTGGTCTGGCCCGCATAAGCGCAGCCGGAACCTGAAAACCTTTTGAACCGAATCCGAATGGGGCGGGCCGGACGCTGATCCCGCCCGCCCCGTTTTGCTTTGGGCAGTGTACGTCAGGAGGGCAGTTACTATGGGAGCAAAACCAAAGAAGAACGGCTCGGTCAGCTACGCAAAGTGGGGCTATATCTTCATTGCACCGTTCTTCCTCATCTTTGCGCTGTTCCAGCTCATTCCACTGGGGTCTACGATCTATTACAGCTTTTTTGAATATTACCGCAGCGGCCTGAAGATCATCGGCCCTACCTTTGTGGGCCTGAAAAACTACATCACCCTGTTTGCAACCGACCTGCCCAAATACTTTGGCAACACGCTGCTGCTCTGGATCATCGGCTTCATCCCGCAGATCGCCATCTCGCTGCTGCTGGCGGCCTGGTTCACCGACCTGCGCCTGAAGCTGAAGGGCCAGACCTTCTTCAAGACAGTCATCTACATGCCCAACCTCATCATGGCTTCGGCATTTGCCATGCTGTTCTTTGCCCTGTTCTCGGATAACGGCCCCGTGAACGCTGCACTGGTGGGCATGGGCATCCTCAAGGAGCCCTTCAGCTTCCTGAACAGTGTTTGGGGCAACCGCGGCCTTATCGGCCTGATGAACTTCCTGATGTGGTTCGGCAATACGACCATCATGCTGATGGCGGCCATCATGGGCGTGGACCCCACCCTGTATGAGGCAGCGGAGCTGGACGGCTGCACCCCGAACCAGATGTTCTGGAAGATCACCATCCCGCTCATCCGGCCGATCCTGGTCTATGTGATGATCACTTCGATGATCGGCGGCCTGCAAATGTTCGATGTGCCGCAGATCCTGACCAATGGCAAGGGCGGCCCCGACCGCACCTCCACCACCATGATCATGTACCTGAACAACCACCTGTTCAGCAAGAACTACGGCATGGCCGGCGCTGTCTCGGTGGTGCTGTTCCTGGTGTGCGCAGTGCTCTGCGTGATCGTTTACATGGCCCTGACCAAGGAGGACGACGGCCTGAGCAAGGCCGAGCGCAAGGCCCGCAGGCAGGCGGCCAAACAGGTGAAGGGAGGAAGAGCATAAGGTCACACGCAGTCAAGACAAGATCCGAAAAAGCGACCCTTGCGGCCCGCCGCACGGTGTGCTATGCGGCGCTGGTGCTGCTGAGCTTTTTATGCCTGTTCTTCTTCTATGTGCTGGTCATCAATTCCACCCGCACCCATTTTGAAATCCAGAAGGGCTTTTCCTTTCTGCCGGGCAGATCCTTGATGACCAACCTGAAAAACGTGCTGTCGGATGCCAACATCCCGGTGCTGACTGGTGTGCGGAACAGCCTGATCGTGTCCGGCTGCTCGGCTGCCCTCAGCGTCTATTTTTCGGCCCTGACAGCCTACGGCATCTACGCCTATAACTTCCGGTTCAAAAAGGCGGCGTTTGCCATCATCCTGCTCATTATGACCATGCCGACCCAGGTCTCGGCGCTGGGTTTCCTGCAGCTCATCACAAAGATGGGACTGAAGAACAGCTTCATTCCCCTCATCATCCCCAGCATTGCGGCCCCGGCGGTGTTCTTCTTTATGAAGCAGTATCTGGATGCCAGCCTTCCCATGGAGATCGTGGAAGCCGCCCGCATTGATGGCGCAGGGGAGTTCTACACTTTCAACCATATCGTGCTTCCCATTATGAAGCCCGCTCTGGCGGTGCAGGCCATCTTCTCCTTTGTGTCCAGCTGGAACAACTACTTCATCCCCGCACTGGTGCTGGATACGGCAGACAAAAAGACCCTGCCCATCCTCATTGCACAGCTCCGCAGTGCCGACTTCCTCAAGTTCGATATGGGCAAGGTTTATATGCTGGTGGCCATTGCCATCCTGCCTGTGTTCATTGTTTATCTGCTGCTGTCCAAGTTCATCGTCCGTGGTGTTGCACTGGGCGGTGTCAAGGGCTGAGCATTCCGTTCTCTCCTTTGGAAAAAGCACCCGCAGCCAGCAGGCCGCGGGTGCTTTTCTATCCTCTTGTGCTCAGTCGGCTTTGGCAATGCGCTGCATCGCGGTGGAAGCAACATGCTTCTCCTTGATGGCGCGGAGCTGGGCCATGTGATCGGTGTTTACGTGGGCCTGCTGCTGGGCTTCGGAGTCCCACTCCTCAACGATGAGCAGCTCGTCCGGGTCGGCGGCGCTCAGGTAGTAATCGTAGCGCTCAAAGCCGTCCTCCTGCTGGACCTTTGCCAGAATGCCGGCAGCGGCGACCTCCTGCAGAAAAAGCGTCCCGCTGGCCGGGGAGCATACGGTAGGTGACCAGAAGCATCATGTGTTCCATGGTGAAATCTCCCTTATAATGTTCCAATGTGTGTTCTTTTAGACAAAAGCCGCCGGAAATCGCTTCCCGGCGGCTTTTGCTTATTAGGAGGATCAAAAGATGATCCCTGGAGAACTTAGTTCAGGATGGTCAGCTCGGTCTCGATGTCGAACAGGTGGACCTTGTGGGGATCGAATGCAACGCGGACGGTGTCTCCGTTGCGTGCCTTGGAGGTGGGAGCCACACGAGCGGTCATCTTGTTGCCCTTGTACTCCAGATACAGGTAGATCTCAGCGCCCATCATTTCGGAGACGTCCACCTGAGTATCCAGCTGGCAGTCAGCGTGCTTTGCCATAAACTCGGGCTCGTCGTCGATATCCTCAGGACGGATGCCCATCTTGACCTTCTTGCCAACGTAGGAATCCAGCTTGCCGTCAGCGGTCTTTTCCTTGGGCAGGGGGATGGTGTCGCCGCCCAGGTCAATGGCGTACTGATCGCCGTTCTTGGTCACGGTGCCGTCCAGGAAGTTCATCTGCGGGCTGCCGATGAAGCCGCCGACGAACATATTGCACGGATAATCGTACAGGTTCTGCGGGTGTCCACCTGCTGGATCAGGCCGTCCTTCATAACCACGATGCGGTCGCCCATGGTCATAGCCTCGGTCTGGTCGTGCGTAACATAGATAAACGTGGTGCCCAGTTTCTTGTGCAGCTTGATGATCTCGGTGCGCATGGAAGTACGCAGCTTTGCATCCAGGTTGGACAGCGGCTCGTCCAGCAGGAAGACTGCCGGGTTACGAACCATTGCACGGCCCAGAGCAACACGCTGGCGCTGGCCGCCGGACAGAGCCTTGGGCTTGCGGTCCAGCAGGTGCTCGATCTCCAGGATCTTGGCGGCCTCGTGGACGCGGCGGTCGATCTCGTCTTTCGGGGTCTTGCGCAGCTCCAGACCGAAAGCGATGTTCTTGTAAACGGTCATGTGGGGGTACAGAGCGTAGCTCTGGAACACCATGGCGATATCACGATCCTTGGGGGAACGTCGTTGATCAGGCGGCCGCCGATGTACATTTCGCCCTTGGAGATCTCCTCCAGACCGGCGATCATGCGCAGGGTGGTGGACTTGCCGCAGCCAGAGGGGCCGACGAAGATAATGAATTCCTTATCCTGGATCTCCAGGTTGAAGTCGGTGACAGAGGGAGCGGTAGCGCCCGGATAGATCTTGTAGATGTGCTGGCAGCTAATCGAAGCCATAGGTCATTGCCTCCATTAAAATTTTTTCTATGTTACGGCACCTTGACGGTGCACGCTCTCGTTGGTATTATAATAACAGATAACTTTGTGATATAAAATAGCATTTTATTGATTTGAGGTGTCAGATATTGCTTTATGATTGGACAAGCACCGCAGCCCTTGGCGTGGTGCGGGATATCCAGCCCAAAGAACCCCTGACCCTGACCGGCGAGGGGCTGTGGGTCTGCCTGATCTCCAGCGGCAGATGCACTGCCAGCCTGACCGATGCCTCGCCCTCCCCGGCGGGCAGCGCACTGATCCTGCCGCCCCAGAGCGCGGCAGCGGGCCATCTGGTGCTGAGCCGCGCCCCGTTGACCCTGACCCCGGAAGGGGAGAGCCACCTGCTCTGCATCCAGCTGACCGGGCAGGCGGCGGTGCAGTTCCTTGCCGGGCTGACGGAGCTGCCGTTCCTGGCCCGGGGCGAGACCTGCCCCGCTGCCGCAGAGCTGCTGGGCCGCCTTGCCGCCGAGGCCGACACACCCCGCAGCCGGGCTGCCAGCCAGCTGGCCTTTGCCCTGCTCTGTGAGCTTGCGGGGGCCGACAGCGCCGCCCCGCCCCTGCCGCCGCTGGTGGAGGCCGCCATTGAGGATATCCGCCAGAACTACGCTGGCCTGTACGGCGTGGAGGAGCTCAGTGCGCGGCTGGGGGTCTCCAAGAGCCACCTTGTCCGCACCTTTACCGCCGCCGTTGGGGTGCCCCCGGGGCGCTACCTGACCACCGTGCGGGTGGAAGCTGCCATGCGGCTGCTCCTGCACCGGGAATACACGCTGGATGTCATTGCCAGCCTGTGCGGTTTCTCAGGGCCAACTACCTGTGCCGGGTGTTCAAAAAAGAGACCGGCCAATCCCCCGCACAGTGGCGGGCCTTGGCCGGTCAGACAGCGCGGCCCCTCAGCCCGGCGGAAAGCCAGCGGGAGCAGGCACTGTATATTTAAAATGTTCAGGAGCCGGGGCAGCACCCGGCTCTTTTCCGTGGAGGCGCTCAGCCGCGCACAGACTGCGGGCGCTTGAGCAGGAACACCGTCAGGGCCAGCGTGATGGCCTCGGCGGCGGGGAAGGCCGACCACACGCCGTTCATGCCGAACAGGGCGCTCAGGATCAGCGAGCAGGTGACGATGGCGGCCACGCCCCGGCTGACCGAGGTGATGGTGGCTTCGGTGGGGCGCTTGACCGCACCCAGATAGCCCGCCGCAACAATATTGCAGCCTGCAAAGAAGTAGCCCAGGAAGTAGATGCGCATACCGCTGTGGGCATATTCGGCCATCAAAGCAGAGCTCTCGCTGTTGAAGAGGGCAACAAAGGTGTCGGTCGGTAAAGCCAAACACGGCACTGTACAACACCGCCGCCAGCGCCAGCGCGGTACCGCAGCCCAGCAGAAGCAGCTTTTTTGCCCCGGTCATCTCATTTTTGCCGTAGCACTGGCTGATCAGCGGCTGGGCACCCTGGGCCACGCCGTTGAAGATGGCTGTTGCCACCAGCGCAAAGTTTGCCACCACGCCGTAAGCGGCCACGCCCACGTTACCCGCCAGCCCCAGCAGCAGAAAGTTGAACACCGTGGTGGTCACGCCAGAGGAAAGCTCGCCAACAAAGCCGGAGATGCCCAGCTGGCAGCTCTGCCCCAGCAGCCGGGCCGAGGGGGCCTGCCGGACAAAGGTGAGCGTGTTGCTCTTTGTGAAAGAAGTGGCGGCTGCAGATCGCAATGCTCAGCACCGGCGAGACTGCCGTCGCCAGCGCCGCACCGGCCAGCCCGAGGCCTATGGGGAACATGAAGATATAGTCGAACACTACATTGAACAGACTGCCGCTCAAGGTGGCCACCATGGCAAGGGACGGGTCGCCGTCGTTGCGGACGAAGGCCGAGAGGATGTAGTTGCACATGAAGAAGGGCGTGAACAGCAGGAAGATGCGGGTGTAGTTCAGGCCCAGCGCCACGATGTCCGCATCGCCGCCCATGAGCTGCAGGAGCGTGCCCGGGCAGAACGCGCCCGCCAGCATGAACGGGATGGCGATCAGGCAGGCGCAGAGGATGGCGTTGGAAAAAACCGCTGCGCCCGCGCCTCGCCCTGCGCCTGCAGGATGGCGTAGCGGGTGGCCGCCCCCAGACCGATCATCGAGCCGAAGGCAAAGATCAGGTTGTACATGGGCAGGCAGAGGTTCAGCAGGGTCACGCCGTCGGTGCCCGCCGCCTGGGCGATGAAATAGGTGTCGGCCAGAATATAGCACGATGTGCCGATCAGACCGAAAATATTCTGCGACACATACTTGAAGAACTGCTTTGTCAGGTTCATGGAAGCTTCCTTTCCGCGGGGAGAATAGGGGAGTGAAACGTAAAAACGACTACTACTATATCATAAAACTTGGCATATTTCAACGAAAAACGAGGAAACACGCCATCATTTTCCAAACGGAACACTTCTCCCCGGGGAGATGCTGCTATCCGAAAATGTTATACAAACACTGCCGCTTTTGTGCAACTCACCAAAGATGCTTTGTGGTTATTGACAAAAAAAAAAAAAAAAAAAGTTTTATGATTTCTGTGTAAAATCCCACATGAAAACAGAAGAATCGGCAAACCAGTCGAAAGGCTGCGACGCAAAGCTAAAGGGCCTGTAATATGGCAGCCAGCTGCACTTTCTCAACCATACCGCACAGGGGTGTCACCTCAAGGGGCGGTAGATTCCCCAAAGTACAAAACGCAGAGCGTTGTACCAGCCATTTGGCCGGTGCGGCGCTCTTTTTGCATTGTGCGGGCATGGTTATATTTTGGGAGTATTCATAAAAGGAGGAAAACGATATGAAGTTGAAACGACTTGTCAGCGCTGTCTTAGCGATTGGTATGGCTCTGACCATTCTGCCCACTGCGGCGTTTGCAGCTGGAAATACTATTGGGTCATCTGAAGTTGGCGGTCTTGAAATTACCGAGGCTGGGTATCCTAAAGTGCCAGAATCGGTTGGCACAATTGATATAGATGGTATTACAATTAAAAGAGAGCTTTATTCAACAAACACTACCCCTTATCTCGATAAAGTTATTGGCACAGGTTGGGAATGTCAAATTTACCAAGGCAGTCTCAAAGCTGGTAACATGACAATTGCAGCGGGCTATACATACGCTGGTTCAGACAATACAGTCACCATTACTTTCAATAATAGCGGAACAGTGACCGGTGGCTCATACGGTTATTTTAGCAACTCCGGTATCGTAACAGACTGCTATGCACAAATATTAGTAAATGGATCGAATGGTGTTATTGAAGGCGGAACATTCAACAAATTAGGTAAAAACGAGGGAGCTATTCATCGAGCTGTATTCACTCAGAATTCAAATTTGACAGCCTCACATACAATAATTGCAGGTGGTTGTACAATTAACGGAAAAATTTCCAATAAAGCGTATACCATCGGTGACCCCAAAATAACAGTTTCTTTCAAGGATACTCGCAGAAAGTTTACGGGTTGGCTTGTCAACGGCGAGAAAGTAGATGAAACCACTTTGCCCGGTGCTGTTGCTGGTCGTGATGGAGACTATGCTACCCTGACTTTTACCATGCCGACTGACAAAGATGTCGAAATTACCGCCAGCAAAATCGCAACTCCCTTAAAAATCGAAAACGGTCTACCGGTTGATAGCCTCGGTTCGTATTTCGGCAGCCCGTATGATGGCTGGACTTATAACAGCGGTGTGGAGACCGAAGAACTGAACAAAGCCATGACAATTGAAGATTGGTACACTGCTGATCTTGCAAACAATGCAGTAAAATGGCGTATCACAAATAACGGCATACTCCAGAACGGCACCATCAGAAATAGTGTAACCAACAATGGTACTGTTAAGGATGTCACCTGCACCAGCGACTTCATCAATAACGGTGAAATCATCAGCGGTGTATTCAGCCGTTACGCAAAATTTGGCAAGCAGAATCCTGCCGTCCGTTGGGTAACTGTCAATGGCGGCACCGTGAACGGTATGACCACCGCCGGTGTTGTCGGCGAGCAGGAAGTCACCATTACCGCCCTGGATGGCTTCAAGTGCTGGTCTGTTGCCGGTGATACCGATTTCACCCTGACTGAAGAGCAGAAGCATACCAACCCGCTGACTTTGAAGTTGAACGGTGAGGACAAAGGCACTATCATCTTGACCGCACAGAGCGAGGAAGGCTATTATCCCCTGAACCTGACCGACGGTAAGGCTTACAGCGTAACTGCCGACGGCGCAAAGGATAAGGAGATCACTGCCGCCCGTGATGGTGATACTGTGATTCTGGAAGCAGATTCCACTCTGATTCCTGACGGTATGGTCTTTGACCGCGGGAAATCACCGGTAATACTGAGCTGACCGGTGGTTTTGATGCCAGTGCTGAAAAGACACAGTTCATCATGCCCAATACGGGTGTGACCATCCGTGCAATGTACCGCATGGCCGATGTGGAAGAACCCGACGTGCTGGGAACTGTGGCTGTCGTGGCCACCGCCGGTGTAGGTGCAGCTGTTCTTGGCTGGACGGGCTACCAGCTGGGCACGGAGCTGTACCTGAAAACCGCTCTGCCCGCCGGTACTGCCATCCCCACAAACCGTGCCGAGCTGGCCCTGCTGGTGTGGAATCATGCCGGTAAGCCCGCACCCGCCGCAGTTCTGCCCGCCGATGCCACCGATACCCAGAAGGCTATTGCCTGGGCTGTGGAAAACGATCTGCTCAAGGCCGCAAAGGACAACGGCGAGACCTATGTGGATACCGATTCCGTGAGCCGTGTTGAAGTGATCCGCGTGTGGAATAAGGCACAGGAAAAGTAAACCCCACCGTCATCCCTGGGATGCCACCGCCCCTAATAGGGGCGGCCTTGGCAAAAAGGTGAAACTATCCGCCATGCCAAGGGCCCCCTATTAGCGGGGGCTGTCGCTGAAAGCGACTGGGGGTTGCCCCCACAACCGAGCCATTCTCTATTCCCAAATAACCTGTGGAAGCGCCCTGCCGGGGAACCGGTGGGGCGCTTCTGCATAGGGGCGGGAGCCGAAACCACCGCTTTTTCCGCTCTAGCGCCGTGGTTTTTATTGACAAGCTCCCGGCTTGCTATTATAATAGAACAGTCATAATAGCATTCGTGCGCGGCTTTGCGGCTGCGTCAATCCAATAGACAAGGAGAAGATCCAAAATGGCACAAGAAATCAAGATGTCCGCTTCCGGCCTGAAGGCGATGCAGGACGAACTGGAATACCTCAAGACGGTCCGCCGCAAGGAGCTGGCCGAGGAGATCAAGGAAGCCCGCAGCCACGGCGACCTTTCTGAGAACAGCGAGTACGATGAAGCCAAGAACACCCAGGGTCTGGTGGAGAACCGCATCACCGAGCTGGAGCAGATGGTCAAGAACGCTGTAATCATCGATGAGAGCGAGCTGAGCGTGGACAGCGTTTCTGTTGGCACCCACGTCTCCATCAAGATGACCGGCGACGATGAGGCCGAGGAGTACGATATCGTTGGCCGCACCGAGGCTGACCCCATCAACGGCAAGATCAGCGACGAGAGCCCGGTGGGCCACGCTCTGCTGGGCAAGGCCGTGGGCGAGAAGGCTGAGGTCCTGCTGCCCTCCGGCCAGACCGTCGAGTACGAAGTGCTGGCCATCACCCACGCCGCAAACTGAGCCTGAACGGGAGGAAACCATGGAAGAACAAAAGAGAAACCCCGCTCAGGGCCTGTCTGAGAGCGAGCAGGTGCAGGTGCGCCGCCAGAAGCTGGCCGACCTGCAGGCTGCCGGCAATGACCCCTTTACCCTGACCAAGTTCCCGCAGGACGCATACTCTGCCAACCTGAAGGAAGAGTTCAAGGATCTGCCCAACGAGACCGACAGCGGCAAGCAGGTTGCTCTGGCCGGCCGCATGGTGTCCAAGCGCGTGATGGGCAAGGCAAGCTTTGCCCACCTGCGCGATGACAAGGGCGATATCCAGCTGTATGTCCGCCGCGACGAGCTGGGCGAGGAGGCCTACGCCGCCTTCAAAAAGCTGGACGTGGGCGATATCATCGGTGTCAAGGGCGAGGTGTTCCGCACCAAGACCGGCGAGCTGAGCGTTCGCGCCACCGAGCTGACCCTGCTGGCCAAGAGCCTGCGCCCCCTGCCCGAGAAGTTCCACGGCCTGACCGATACCGAGACCCGGTATCGCCAGCGCTATGTGGACCTGATCGCCAACCCCGAGGTAAAGGATACCTTCGTCAAGCGCAGCCAGATCCTGAAGGAGATCCGCGCCTATCTGGACGAAAAAAAGGGCTTCCTGGAGGTGGATACCCCCATCCTGACCCCCTTTGAGATCGGTGCCTCTGCCCGCCCCTTCTACACCCACCACAACACCCTGAACATGGATATGGTGCTGCGCATTGAGACTGAGCTGTACCTCAAGCGCCTGATCGTGGGCGGCATGGACCGCGTGTATGAGGTTGGCCGTATCTTCCGCAACGAGGGCATGGACCCCAAGCACAACCCCGAGTTCACCAGCATCGAGCTGTACCAGGCCTTTACCGATTTCCACGGCATGATGGATCTGGTGGAGGAGCTGTATAAGCGCCTTGCCCTCAAGATCTGCGGCAGCATGGTCATTCCCTATCAGGGCAAGCAGATCGATATGGGCCACTGGGAGCGCCTGACCATGGTCGAGGCTGTCAAGAAGTATTCCGGCGTGGACTTCAACGACTGGAAGTCCGACGAGGATGCAATTGCCTCTGCCAAGGAGCATCATGTGGAGCTGCCCGAGGTTCCGACCAAGGGTGCCATTCTGGCTGAGTTCTTTGATGCCTTTGTTGAGGACAAGCTGATCCAGCCCACCTTTATCTATGATTACCCTGTCGAGATCAGCCCGCTGGCCAAGCGCAAGCCGGATGATCCCGCCTTTACCGAGCGCTTTGAGTACTTCATCGACTGCACCGAGTACGGCAACGCCTTCAGCGAGCTGAACGACCCCATCGACCAGAAGGGCCGTTTTGAGCGTCAGGTCGCCGAGCGCAAGGCCATTGAGCCCGACTGCAAGGCTCAGGTGGATTACGACTACGTCAACGCACTGGAGTACGGTCTGCCCCCACGGGCGGCCTGGGCTTCGGCGTGGATCGTCTGGTCATGCTGCTCACCGACAGCGCCTCCATCCGCGATGTTCTGCTGTTCCCCACGATGAAGCCGATTGAGCAGTAAATTTCCACTTTAAGCAAAACAAAGCCTGAAACTTTTTGATGTATCGAGAAGTTTCAGGCTTTTTTCTTTTGAAGAATTTCCAGCGAAAACTACACCATACGCCAATTTTACGCCAAACGATGCAGGATTTTGTGCAGAGCAAAAGAGCGTTGTTCGCGTTTGCGCAGTGGAGCGGAGCAATGAAAGCCCCAGTGGGGCTTTTAAGCGACCGAACGGTCTTGCGTAAGCAAGATGGAGGGGCCCCGCCCCGACAAGTTCGCGTTTGGTGTAAGAATCGGCTGTGTGGTGGGCAGGTGTAGACCTGTAAAGGACTGCATCAGAAAGTGGATTCATGGATTTGCATACGGACAGCCGGAACTTTCCACCGCAGAAGAAGTAAATGTGAAAAACATGGAGGTCTCCTTATGAACAAACTGCTTACCTGCCGCTACAACATGGACACCAACCGGGTGGAAGCCCGGTTCGAGGGTGGCACCATCCTTTCCATTGACTGCAGCGCCATTGAGGACGAGTACGGCAACACCCCGGAGCAACGGGCAGAACTGGGCTGGCTGCTCTACAACAAGCCCTTGGAGTACGCCAAGCTTGTGCTGGGTGGTGAGATTGAACATTATCTTTCCCTCGGCTGCGACCACGGCAGGCTGGAAGATTGACCTTTTTATTATGGCAGGCATACCGTGGATGGTGTGTCTGCCGTTTTTTCGTATTTAATATGTTTTGTTGCATTTTTACGGAAGCTGCGGTATCATATAAATAATTATTACAAATGGGCAAGAAATACTTTTAGGTATTTTGTTGCGGTTGCCTTGATAACAATGGACCGTTTCTTTAACGAATACATTTATCATACAGGTAACTCTGAGATTTTGTCCTGCTGGAGGAATTATGCCAAGAATTCTCTATGATCGCTTTGGATTCGATCGTTTCGGTTACAATAAGGATGGTTATGATCGTATGGGGTATAACCGAGAGGGATTTGACCGAGATGGCTATGATCGTAATGGATTGAATCGTCAGGGGTTCAATAAAATTACGGGTTTTGATAAAGATGGATACGATAAGGATGGCTATGACCGAGATGGCTTTGATCGTTCTGGCTTTGATAAAGACGGTTTTGACCACAAAGGTTATAATACGTTGGGATATGATCGTACGGGCTTTAATCGTGCAGGTCTTGATAAGGATGGCTATAACCGACAGGGCTATGATAAAAGCGGTTACAATCGGCAGGGCTACAATAAAGATGGGTTCAATCAGTACGGCTACGATAAAGACGGATTCAATGCTCGCGGATATGATATTGAGGGATTTGACCGGAGTGGCTTTAATGGGGCTGGCTTTGATCGTGACGGGTTTGATCGTAACGGTTATGATAAAGACGGCTATAACCGCGATGGGTTTGACCATAACGGTATGGATCGTGAAGGCTATGGCGCAGACGGTTTCGATTTGTATGGCTTCGATCGTGATGGTAATGATCAAAACGGTTTTAGCTTTACAGGCTGGAACTCGGATGGAAAAAATATTCTAGGCTTTTACCGTGACGGCTTTAATTCAGAAGGACTCAGCATTGAAGGCTATTCTCGCGAATTGTTTGATGCCGATGGATATCATATTTATACAGGGTTTAACCTTGAAGTTTGATCGTGACGGTTACAACGTGAATGGTTTAGATAGCGATGGTTATAATCGAGAGGGATACCATTTCATAACAGGGCTCAATCATGCTGGTTATGACTGCGATGGTTACAATTTTTATGGGTTTGACCAAAATGGTTATAACCGTAATGGATATAATCGCGATGGATATGATGAAAATGGATTTGATGTCTTCGGATATGACAAAGCAGGTTTTGACCGTGCTGGATATAATCGCGATGGCTATGACCACGATGGTTACAATTTTGAGGGCTACAATGCTGAGGGTGAACTAAAACCATCCCTGCGAAAAAAAATATGCAGCTTACGTCCGATGCTCAACAAGAGAAATTGGAGCGTCAATATCTGACAAAGTGCCAGATTGCAGTTCGCAGAATCTATGGCAAACAAGTCGAAAATGAGATTATGCAGGATTTCAAGCCGGAGACGAGCTACTATTATGATAGCCGTTCTGGCTTGCTACAAACCAGACGATCAGAGCCTGATATGGAACTGGCACGGAGACAAATCGACCGAAAAGTGAATAAGGTCATCCGAAAACCTTATTTCTGCCATGTTGACTATAAATATAATGCGGAGTTGTATCTAGGAAAACAACAAGTTGCAGGATGGATTACAGATTGGGCTGACGAACAGGCATCGTTATATTATCAATGGCAAATGTACATTGGTAATGAAGATAAGAAATTGGAACTTGTCCGTGACGTTCACATTTCCGATGGCGATTATCAAGGGTACACTGATTTATACAATGCCCATCAAAAAGAAACCAAAAGTACCACAGTCGCTGATCAACACCTCGCACAAATTATTGCTGCCAACCAAAAGAACAAAAAATCCATGATATTGTTGAATCTATACAACAAAACCAGTATCGAATTATTACGTCTAATATGGATACTCCACTTTTGGTGTTGGGATGTGCTGGATCAGGCAAGACCATGATCCTCATGCACAAAATCCGATATATGAAATACAACCATAAAGATCTTCAGATGGAAGATATAATTGTTCTTTCACCTACTGACATCCTTGGCAGAGAAAGCCATGAACTTTCACGATTGCTTCAAATCGAGGCGGTCAAACAATTTACAGTGGTATCATTTTACGAGGCAGCAAGCAAGCAGCTTCTAAACAAGCTTCAATTGCCTTATGAGGAGTTTCAGGTTATTGATGATGGTATTACCCCAAAAGCCTATTACCAAAAAACATACCTTGATACTTTGCGTTTGGATTTATTCACCATTTTACATCGCGGCTCCTCAAATGGTGGATCTTTAAAATCTTATCAAGAACAACTTGACGAAACGATCCGCTCCTATATAGAGCGATCAACCTTGAAGCCTGAAGAAATTGGACAGCTCGACTCTCTTTATAATTCATCTCTTAAAGAGCTTGAAAAAGCTAGCGTTCAAGATATTGAACATCTGGATTCACTGCTTGAAAAAAAGAATTTCTGAACGTTTGAAATACGAAAATGCTCAACTGCTAATTCGACTTTTGCTTCGTGGCAATCTTCTAAAAGATGTACCTCAATTGAAGAATCCGGAAAGCTCTCGTCTTGAGCAAAAATTTTTCTATACTTTAAAGGTTTCAGCTTTAATCATCAGTGACGAATTCAACCGTGGAAGGGTTCATCAAGAATTCACTCCGACTAGTATGGCTCAGTGCCTGCAAGTTTTACAACTGTTCCTTACTGAAAATCTTGAACGAGATGATGCGCGTAAACTTTTGAATGAATGGGAAAAGGTTTCCCGACAGGAAGCAGTAGCCTTTGATAGATTTCTTGACCAACAGGCAATGTATTTTGATCATCTGGAATACAAAAAGATTATACTGGAGAGTCTACTTTCCGAAAAAATTGTTTGTCGAAAAAAATCCATCGGAGATGCCTTTGATTATGAAACTTCTTTTGAAAAGCTGGTTCAACTCTACGAAGAATCTGAAGATGCACTTGATAAAGTAGGGTTGACCCCCTTTACTTTCTTTTCTACCTATAACAAGATGCTCCGTGAGAAAAAGAGACTTCAGCAGCAGCGAAAGTCTCCAGACAAGAATACGTATCTTTTGGATAGTATCCTTCATTTATTAAATGTTACTATATCTTACGACTCTATAACGGAAATTCCGCTGTCAAAAGCATTTTTAATGACTGAGTTGCTATCCTCTTATGCGGGCGATTTGTCTTTGGATAAAAAATACATTTTTGTGGACGAATTTCAAGATCTTTCACCCAATGAGCTTCGTTTGGTACAAAAACTTTATCCTAACTCGGTTTTTAATTTGTTTGGAGATCTTAGTCAATGCATCAGTGAAAAAGGAATTGCAGAACTCACCTCGATACCTAAAGACCTCCGTATTGGCACACCGGCGACTATATCAGAAAACTATCGAAATGCACGTCAGATTACGGAATATGTCAACCGAGAGTTCAGTATGAAAATGCTTGCCGTTGGATTAAACGGCAAGCAAGAAAAAAGTTAATATGATTCCAGATTTGGAAATTGCACAAGATGATAGAGTCGCAATTATTGTATCAGGTGCACCTCTTGTTCTCAATGATTTTCTCCGTGACCACGATGTCGTTTTCTTTGATGAGCAACGAGAAATTGTTCGGGGAGCTTATAATGTTATCTCTGTGGCAAATGTAAAGGGCCTTGAATTTGAAAAAGCGATTGTTGTTCTTTCGGGCATGACACCGAACGAACAGTACGTTACCTGTACTAGAGCCATTCAAGAATTATATGTAATCCCTTCCTAATAGATCAACTTGTCAAGAGGGCTGGCACCGTCCAGCCCTCTCTTTTGCCAAAGTTCCCCTCGTTTTTTCTTGCAAGCCGCCGAAAGTGTCGTATTTCAAAAAGTTTTTGTTGACACAACTCGATTTTTGTGGCAATCTATCCCAACAATTTAATATAACATATTTTACTTAGAGTTCCAGCTCGGCTCCCAAAGAAGCCGGAGCAAGTTTTTGACTTTCTTATCGCTACATAACGAACCTGAACCAAGGCCATCCCGGAAGGGATGGTCAGGTTCAGGTTGTTGTGTGGCGATTTTTTTTGTCGTTTGTGATTTTTTTGTTAATTTTCGGAAAGATGGCTCTATTTTGGCCTTTCTCGTCGGCTACCTATTGAGGGGACTTTTTTTGAAGTGGATATTTATGACAACTTTATTACAAAGAGTCATCAATGGGTGCCAAATGGCCCTTTTCGATGCCTACCAAGTGAGAGTGTCTTTTTTCAAGAGTGATTCGACTTTGGATATGCTCGCCGTTGTAAATGGCCTGCCTCAGTTGGTGGCTCGATAAACCAATGATATTTTAACTCGGCGGTTGCTTCAGCTATATTTTCCAAGAACTTTTTAACAAATTTCTTTCTCGGGTAACAAAAAGCCCTTTTTCGATGCCTACCAATTAGAGGGATAATTTTTCGGAAGCCCTAAATTCTGAAGATTTTCTATATAACTCCGTTCTTTGAAAACAGAATAGTTCAATCGTCCGGTACTTCACAAAAGGTACTTCTGTAATTCGCAGCCCGGCCATAACGAAGGCGGGGTGGCTGAAATGCCAATGGTGCGGTGCAAGCCCGCCGTCGGACGATTCCCCACTCCTAGGGTGCCGAGGGCGAATATGGGAGACCTTAACATATTAAGCAGACCAGGGTGCTGATCTGCAATTGAGAGAGCTGGCGAGTACGCTGGTTCTCGATACATATTGAAGCCGGACGAGCTGTCCTTCAGGACAGCTTGCCCGGAGCAAGAGTGCAGAGAGCGCAGCTCTTTGCGCGGGTCAAGGGCGGCAGCCTTGCCCAGTGATATGATGCTGCGCGTCATATCATACTGGGTATTGTCTGGCGCAAAACGGCGGCAGATCCAGCAGCTTCGCTGCTGCCTTCTCCCCATCAAGCTGTTGAAACGGAGGGATATTTATTTGAAGCTTACGCAATGATATAGAATTTTTCCGGAGTTGAAGAGTGACGATGCTACGAAAAGTGGAACAATGCTTCCTAATTTCACTGAAAATTAGGAACTCACAGTTCCTGTTCGAGTATGAGTTTCTCTGTTATACTTTTCTTACAGAGCAGAAGCAAACTCTTCTAAGCGGAAAGCGACAAACGCCATGATCTCCCACTGAGGGAAGGAGCGGTAGGTCACTTTCTTTGCAGTATAACAAACACATAAATCCTTTTCTGAAAGGACTACCTCTCGATTCCGAGAGAAGATTTCAAGACACGGTCTTGAAATGCGAGAACCGTTGCTTAGAAGAACTGTATCACTCCTGTGATTTGATCGCACGAGTGACCGTACAAAAAATACAGGAAAAGAGGGATGTCTATCTGAAATTAACACGACACAACGGAAGAGCTGGGACCCACGGCACCTACAACCCCAAGCACAATGACCGCAGTTTCAACCTTGCCAACAGTGAGCACATTGACCAAAAGCGTGCCAAGGGCAATATCTACTGGGATTGCTATCACGGCATCCGCTCTGCATCCGACAAGGACAAACAGACGGCTGCATTCAGCGATGTGGAGAAGATGTTCTATGAAATCCACTATTCTCACTTTGTGGAGAACCAGAATGCCCGCAATGCGAAGATTCGCCACACCGAGCGCAACCGAACCATAGAGGACTTACTTGCAGGTAAGAAAACTTGCCCGGAAGAAACCATCTACCAGTTCGGAACGCTAGACGAACACGCATCGGTGGAAGATCTGGTTTTAGTGGTGACAGAGTTTATGTCCGAATTTCATGAGCGCTTTGGCACTCATGTTCATCTGCTGGACTGGGCACTGCATTTGGATGAAAGCACGCCCCACATCCATGAGCGTCATGTGTTCGACTGTGAGAACAAGTACGGCGAGGTGGCACCCCAGCAGGAAAAGGCACTGGAAGCGTTGGGATTTGAACTGCCCGACCCGGACAAGCCCCTCAGCCGCCGGAACAACCGCAAGATCACCTTTGATGCCGCCTGCCGGAAGATGCTATTTGAAATCGCCAAGCGGCACGGGCTGGAATTGGAGGAAGAAGCAGAGTACGGAAACCGCAAATATTTAGAAAAGTAGGACTTCATCCTCGCCAAGCAGAAGGAGCAACTTGCCGCCCAGCAAAGCAAGCTGGACGAATTGACCTTGAAAGTTTCGGATATGGAGACCCTGCTGGAAAATGTTTCGGCTGCGGCCTATGACAAGGCGGTGGAGGTCGTGACGGACGTGGTACGCACCGAAACCCGGAAGGAAGATATGCGGATGATCGAGGACACGAAGAAGTGGGTGCTGTCCCCGGAACGCAAGGCTCCCAAAGCCACGAGGGAATATGCTGCCCACCGTTTGGACACCGTGCTGGACAAGTTCCTCAAGACCATGCAGACCACCGCCGCACGTCTGCAGGAGAAGCTGCTGGAGCCAGAAGTCCGGCAGAAAGGTAAGGAGCAGGTCAAGGAGAAAGCACGGGATTCCGTTCTGCAACTGCTGAACCGCTTGCAGGCAGAACAGGCGCAGCAGAATCCATCTGCACTTTCAATTGCGGAAAAGTCAGAAAATCGTTTTCAATAATAGTACGAGGTGATGTTTATTGAACAAAGAAGTCAACGAAGAACGTGCTCCCAGAACCGTTGAAGATGTGAAGGAAATGCTGGTCAAACACTCCAACGGCGAAATCCAGCGGACGATCCAAAACTGCATCACGATTTTGCAGAACGACCATGTGCTTGCCGATGCCATCCGGCTGAACTTGTTGAGTGAGCGCACCGACATCGTAAAGCCTGTGGGCTGGCTCCGCTCCGGCAAGACGCTGAGCGACACCGACATGAAGTATATTCTGCGCCGCATGGAGAAATACGGCATCTCCAGCGAAAAGAAAATCGAATCTGCTATCCGTATTGTTGCAAACGAGAACCGCTACCATCCCATCCGGGACTACTTGAACGGCCTGCAATGGGATGGAACAGAGCGGATAGCCCACGTCCTGCGCCACTTTCTCGGTGCTGCGGAGGACGAGTACACTTGCGAAGCCATGAAGATTTTCCTGCTGGGAGCCATCAAGCGGGTGTTCCAGCCGGGATGCAAATTTGAAACCATGCTCTGTCTGGTGGGCGGGCAAGGTGCGGGGAAGTCCAGCTTTTTCCGGCTGCTGGCAGTCAAGGACGAGTGGTTCTCGGATGACCTGCGGCGGCTGGACGATGACAACGTGTACCGCAAGCTGCAAGGTCACTGGATCATCGAAATGTCGGAGATGATCGCCACTGCCAATGCCAAGAGTATCGAGGAGATCAAGAGTTTCCTCAGCAAACAGAAGGAAACCTATAAAGTTCCCTACGAGACCCATCCTGCCGACCGTTTGCGCCAGTGCGTCTTTGCTGGTACGACCAATCGGCAGGATTTTTTGCCCCGTGACCGCACGGGCAACCGCCGCTTTATTCCCATCCCGGTGGATGCGGAACTGGCTGAAGTCCACATTCTGGACAACGAGGAAGATTCCCGTGTCTATATCGACCAGCTTTGGGCAGAAGCCATGACCATCTACGACAGCGGCAACTACAAGCTGGCGTTCAGCCCCGCCATGCAGGAAAACCTGCAAGCCCATCAGCAGGACTTCATGCAGGAGGATGCGCAGGCTGGCATGATCTACGCCTTTCTAGAGGACTACACGGGTGACCGGGTGTGTTCCAAGCAGCTCTATGCGGAGGCTCTGGGCAGCACCAATATCCCGGCTGAGTGGGAGACCCGTGCCATTTGCGAGATCATGAACACGGGAATTTCGCGCGGCGATATCCAAGGCTGGCAGGCGCACAAGATCGCCAAGCGTTACCCGAAGTACGGCGTTCAGAAAGGCTGGGGCGCGTAACCAGCCCCGAAACCGGGGCTGAAGATTTCTCCGAAATAACGGATGCGGAAGCCCAGCAGCTGGGCTTTCCCTTCTGACGAGCAGCGGTTACACGTCTGGTTACAGATTCGGTTACACCTCAGTTACGGCGCAAAAGCCGCATGACCGCTGCGTTTTCCTCTTTCTGTAACCATGTAACCTTAAAAGAATAAGAAAAAGTATAAAGTGCATCGGACAGCCTGTGTGCAGAAAAAGAGAGTTTTCCTGCCCGGTTACAGGCGTTCGGTTACAAGGAATTGGAGGTCTGCCTATGAAGGAAGTTCGCGTTTGCGAAGCAATGAAGTCCCCGGTGGGGACTTTAAGCGATGGAACGGTCTTGCATCAGCAAGATGGAGGGACCAAGTCCCGACAAGTTCCGATTTGGGAAAAGAGCAATTTGACGCTGGAAGAAGCTGCGGCTTACTCTGGCATTGGCATCAACAAACTGCGTTCATTATCGGATAAGGAGCATTGTCAGTTTGTGCTGTGGGTGGGTTCCAAGCGGCTCATCAAGCGGCGCAAGCTGGATGAATATACGGAGCGAATGTACTCGCTTTGAAAATGTCCCGGATATTTTTCAAAACGTCTTGCAGAGAATGGCGTATCTGTGGTACTATGAACACAGAACAACGCTCTTTTCTGTACCGCAATGTAGAAAGGAGCGACGCTCATGGCAACAAATCAGAATACGAAACGCAAGGACAAGGCGCGTGTGGTTCTCCGCAAAGGCGAATCCCAGCGCAAAGATGGCAAGTACGATTTCCGTTGGACTTCCCCGGATGGCAAGCGACATTCTATTTATGCCGCGACCTTAGAGGAACTTCGGGAAAAGGAAAAAGACATTCAGCGTGATTCGCTGGACGGTATCAAAACAGAAGCACGATATGTTGCCCTCAACGATGTGTTCACCCTGTGGGCAAAGATCAAGCGCGGCCTGAAGGACAACACTTTCCAGAACTATCTGTACCTTTATCGGCAGTTCGTGGAGCCGGATTTCGGCAAATCGAAGGTGTCTGCGCTCAAAAAGTCGGATGTGAAGCAGTTCTACAACACGCTGGCAGACGAGCGGGGCTTGCAGATCTCCACGATTGACAGCGTACACACGGTTCTGCATCAAGTGGACATGGCGGTGGATGACTGCTATCTGCGGAGCAACCCTTCGGACAATGTTCTGCGGGAGCTGAAAAAGGCACACCAGTTTGAAACCAACCGCCGTAAGGCACTGACTGTCGCAGAACAGAATCTTCTGCTGTCCTACCTCTCCAAGACGCCAAAGTACCAGCACTGGTATCCGATTTTCGCGGTCATGCTGGGAACTGGTTTGCGCGTAGGAGAAGCCACTGGTCTGCGCTGGTGCGATGTGGATTTAGAGGAAGGCACGATTTCCGTCAACCACACGCTGGTCAACTACGACCACCGTGAGAACAACGGTGGCAAGAAGGGCTGCTACTTCAACTGCCACTCGCCCAAAACAAAGGCTGGTGTCCGCACTGTTCCGATGATGGACTTCGTGAAAGAAGCCTTTGAAAAGGAACGTGCCTATCAGGAAGAAGCAGAGATCCATTGCACGGTAACGGTGGACGGTTACACGGACTTTATCTTTGTCAACCGCTTTGGTGAGTGCCAGCATCAGGGAACGCTGAACAAAGCCATCCGGCGCATCATCCGGGACTGCAACGATGAAGTGCTGGCGAAGAATCCGAACAGCACCGTACTCCTGCCGCGTTTCAGCTGCCACACCCTGCGGCATACCTTCACGACCCGGATGTGCGAAGCGGGCGTGAACATCAAGGTGATTCAGGATGCGCTGGGACATTCGGATATTTCCACGACCTTGAACATCTATGCGGATGTGACTAAGGAACTGCGGAAGTCTGAATTTGAAAATCTTGACCGTCAGTTCGCACAGTGGAAAGACCCTGAAGAATAAAATAAAGCATACGCCAAATACGCCATACGCCATTTACGCCAATTTATACGCCAAACGATACAGTTCGGATAAAGGCTTGTGTAGAGATGTAAATGGAAAGGCGAAAATCAACCCTTGCGGTGTAGAGTAGTATCAAGAAATAAAGGCTTATAACTGCTCGTCGATGACATCCCCACGATGAAGCCGATTGAGCAGTAAAATGCAAAATTAAAACGCAGATACGATGAAATTTTAAGCGAATTTCAAACGGAATCTGCGGTACTACACCACAACTACACCAATTTTGGGACGTTTTCCCGAAAAGGAGCCTTACAAAGCGGTGTGGTGTAAGAATCGAATAGGCGGATTAGTGTAGTAGTTACACCGAACTCCCAAAACGAAGATACGGCAGCTATGTTGCGAAAAACAACGTAGCTGCCGCTTTTTGTTTCATATAAGGATTTTATGCTACCAATCGGCGTTCCCTGCGGTTAAATCAGCTCGTCGCTGGTGATTATAAAATGCACCTTGATTCAGCATACGCCAAAATTTACGCCAATGATTCATAGCACACGTTCCACCCAACGCAGTGCAGCGTTAAGACGCTCACTTTGCCGGTCATGATGGCCGTAGTCATCCAGCACAGTTTTGGCTCCACATGTCGCTTGCAGGGCAGTGTGGACTCGTTGGGCATAGCTATAGGCATCAAGGCGGTTGTTGTGGCCTTTGCCCTCCCGGATACCATTTTGCAGATAAACCTGTACGGAGTGGTTTTTGGGGACATGTTTCTCTATGAAATCGGCAACACCCGGATACCAGAACGACCCACAGAGGGAAAATACTGCAGCAAAGGCATCTGTTTCCCAGAGACTCATGGTTGCAGCCAGACCGCCCAGCGAATAGCCGCCATACGCCAGCTTTTCCGTGTCAAGGGCGTATTCGTCGATAAGCGCCGGGAGAATTTCGTTGTTCAGTTCTCGAAGATATTGTCCTAGCTGCCCGCCAAAATCCGGTGTGCCCGGTCGAAAAGCCGGTTCCGGCCACGGGGTATATTCTGAAAGTCTGTTATTGGGGAATACCCCCACCAACACTGCTCGTTCCGTGCGCAGATTCAACTGCTCAATCAGTTCCCCATCGTTGAGTAGGAGTGCAGTATTTTTGCCTTTGCGCAGTCCCTTTTCCGGGAACCGGACTCCAATTCGATGTGAACCGAGATTTAGAATTTCCATCTATAACCGCCCTTTTTTGTCAATTATTACGCAGTGTGGGGTGCTCCCCACATAGACAAACGGTAGCATTTTGTGCTATATTAGCATTAACTAACCGCTTTTTGCACAAAGGAGCTCCCAATGAATCAAATATCCGCGCTTCCTAATCCGCTGGAAATTTTATTTCAGGAATACAATCAGGGCCGAATTGAGTCTGTCGGCTTCCGCAGCTTTACCCTGCACGCTGGTGAGAGTAATAGCTACCGCACCCTGAAAAGTGCACTGATTGTTCCGGTGTCGGGTCGGGCCATCTTCTCATTTGAGCACGAACCCTTCATTGCCAAGCGAGGACTATTCCTGCACGGATGTCCCGACAAGACCCTGACCATTTCGGCCTTGGGCGAGCAGGATTTCCACTACATCAATATGTACTACGAAAACGACCGGTCTTTGCTGTTCTCCCACAAGCTCAAAAATCCGGAACAGACCTTTTCCATTCTGAAGCAGATCCTAAAGCTCCACCCGGACGCTGACATCTGCAGCCAGTACCAGCAAGAAAAGCTGACGGAAGAATTCTTCGCCCAGATTTTCGCAGATTTTCAGCCCGAGGAAACTTATAACGAGAGCCAGATTATGAACATCCTGCTGGATTTTATTGCCCAGCATTACGCCGAGCCACTGACACTGGACACATTGGCTGAGCAGGTCAACGAGAAAGCGGCTCATGTCAGTTACCTCTTTTATAAGTATAAGAACATCCGGCCCATCGATTACCTCATCAATTATCGTGTCCGAATAGCCACTGAACTTCTGCGTTCCGGCGACTACACTGTGACACAGGCCGCTCATGAGGTCGGCTACCGAGATGCCTGTTATTTCAGCCGCATTTACAAAAAACGGATGGGCTTTCCGCCCACCCGTATTCTGCCATAACCGAAATTTTTGATTTCAGGTTCCGTTAAGATGCACTGTACATGAAGTTGTACAGGGTCTCAGCAGAATCGATGACCCGTGCACCGTAGTCCATTACGTCATCATAATCCATCTCAATGACCTTCTGATTGGCAATAGCAGGAACTTCCTGTACAACAGCGTTGGCGGTCAGCTGCTCCACCGCGTCGGCATCGGTGGAACCAAAGCGATCTGCGCGGACGTAGACAATGATATCCGGGTTCATGGAGACCAGATTCTCCAGAGTCAGGCCGTTGCCGCCCTTGTCCAGAACATTCTCAGCGTTCAGGGCATTCAGCATACAACTGCTCATCTTGGAATTGAAAGCCACGAAGGTGCCATCGGCGTAGCCAGCCATGAACAGAACCTTCAGGGGCTCTCCACTCTGGCTGCTGACTTTGTCCATCAGCGCGTCGATTCTCTCCTGCAGCTCGTCAGCGTAAGCGTTTGCAGTCTCCTGCACGTTGAAGATCTCGCCGATGTTCCGCACATCCTCTACAATGTTGTCCATAGCCTGGTCAGTGGAAGCACTGGCCAACTCGGTATAGACTGGAATGCCCAGTTCCTGATAGGATTGGACGGTGCCAATGCTGCTTTCGGTGAACATCAGAGGACCCTTGCCAAGAATCAGATCCGGCTCTGTGGCAAGGATAGTCTCCTTAGAAACAGATTTCTTGTCGCCAAGGCTGTTCAGCAAAGCAACTTCATCGGCGATGTCGCCTTTCAGGGCGTTGTCATTATCGAACACACCGACAATTTTGTCCTTGAGACCCAGCTTAATGAGCAGCTCGGTCATGGACAACTGGGTGGACAGCACCTTTTCGGGGGCATGATCGTAGGTCATATCCACAGCATTGCCATCAGCGTCATAAATCTGCAGGGTCAGGGGGTAAGAGGTCTCTTTGGCGGAGACGGTGCTCTCGGCAACAGACGAAGCAGCCTCGGAGGAGGCAGCAACGGACGATGCCACAGAAGATGCGGTCTGACCACAGCCAGTGGTCAGCATGACGGCTGCCAGTGCCGCGGCAGCAACACTCAGGGTTTTCTTTTTCATAAATTTTCCTCTTTCTGCGGGGTACTCCCGCGTTTATAAATATTGGATCATTAGTTTTCCGTTGACTGGACTGGGGTAAACACAGGCTTCGACATCAAAGATACTGTGCAGGTTTTCAGGAGTCATTACGGCTTCGGGTGTCCCCTGAGTAACGATTTCTCCCTGTTTCATTAGGTAGAGATAGTCGCAGAACTGCGCCGCAAGGCTCAGATCATGCAGAGCAGCCAGAACCGTAACGTGCAGTTCCTTGATGATTGAAAGAATCTCCAGCCGATAGCGGATATCCAGATGATTGGTCGGTTCGTCTAGGATCAGGATCTTGGGCGACTGGGTCAGCGCGCGGGCCAGAACCACCCGCTGCTTTTCACCGCCCGAGAGAGACTGAAAGTTACGGTCACGGTAGTTTTTCATACCAACCTTGTCCAGTGCTTCCAAAGCTATCTCGTAGTCCCTCTCCCGTTCTTGCTCCAGCAGGGAATGGAAGGGATACCGCCCCATCAGGGCGATGTCCAGCACGGTATAGTCAAAATTGATCTGGTTGAATTGGCCCATCACCGCCATGTTCTGCGCCAGCTTTTTGCCGGAAAAATGTGTGATGTCATTGTCGTCCAGACGAACGATGCCGCTGTCCATCTTTTGTGTGCGGTAGATGGAGCGGAGTAGAGTGGTCTTGCCGCTGCCGTTGGCACCCAGCAAGGCTGAGAATTTCAGGTCCGGTACCTCAATGGAGAGATTCCGAACGATGGGTTTTCCAGCAATCGAAACGCTGACGTTTTTCGCATCCAGTTTCATTCAATTGCCTCCAAATCCATATTTTTTACGCACCATCACATAGACGAAGAACGGCGCACCCACCAAGGCCGTGAAAATGCCCACAGGCAGCTCGGTGTTGGGAATCAGACTGCGGGCGATGGCATCTACCCAAAGCATGAACAGTCCGCCGGATAATGCTGCAATGGGCAGTAGTTTTCGGTGGGCTGTGCCGGCAATGGCGCGGGAAACATGCGGGATAATAAGCCCTACAAAGCCAATCGTGCCGCAAACCGATACCAATGCACCAGTCAGCACAGAGAGCACCAGCAGGTAAACCAACCGACACCGGAAGGTGTTGATGCCGATGGTGGAAGCTGCTTCCTCGCCCAACATCAGGCCATCCAGCGTCTGGGCCTGCGTCCGAAAAAAAAGACTGCTGCCGCCAGCACAATCAGTGTGATAAGGCCGATGTTTTTCCATCCGGCGCGGGTCAGGGAGCCCATCGTCCAGAACTTGATGGACATCATACCGTCCGAATCGCCTGCTACCGCAATGATAAAGTTGGAAAATGCTGTCAGCAGTGCATTGACAATCATGCCGGAGAGAATCAGCTTGACTGAGGTGGTCTTGCCATCCGCCGATGAGAGAGCCAATACGAGGAAGCAGGCACCGCCTGCTCCTACAAAGGCCCAAAAGCCGGAGATCACGCCCAGCCCTAAAAAGAGTGAACCAGTGGCTCCTCCCAGCGTTGCGCCTGCCGACACACCAAGAATATATGGGTCTGCCATTGGGTTTTGGACAACTGCCTGCATCACGCAGCCACAGAGCGCCAGCCCGCTTCCGGCCAGAAAGCCCAGAATAATGCGAGGCATCCGGATTTGCCAGACAATCTGCTCGAAGGCAATGGACACAGGCGTGCCAGTATCTGCCCCAAACAGATGCTGAAGCAGGACGGACAAGGTATCCTGTACCGGGATTTGAACTGCGCCCATGCAAAGCGTAATGACCGCAGATACAATCGATGCTATTATCAACAAAAAGATCGTCAGCCGCAAGTTGTTTTTCATACATGGATCATCCTCTCAAGTTGATTTTTTTTGGTTAGCCTTGACTATCCGTCAAGTATTTTACAAGTTGTTCTTGTGTTTGTCTATGGACAATTCTTTAAAGAATGGACGATTCTTAAAAACAATCGATTGATTTATTCTTTGTCAAGAGGGGGACCTTCCAGAAAAAACAACGGAGCCTTGAAAACCGCATGACTGTCTGCATGGGAAATCATCGGAAAACAGGGGGCAGGAAATCCATGCTTCAGGGCCTCCAATGGATCCCCACATCCCCGCCGGCGCAAAACTTGCCGGAAGCGTCCCCGGAGCGTTCAATATAAAAGAAGCGTGCACCCCAGACAGTATGGTATACTATGGAAATATGCCAAAGGGACAACGAAAGTACAACGGAGCTCAAAAGGTAGAAATCATCAAACAGCTTCACAATGAAAAATTAAGGGAAGCGTCCAGCAAGTATGGAATTCCAAGACGTACGCTTCAAGATTGGGAGCGCATCTATCTGGAAGAAGGCGAAGAGGCACTTCTGGTAGAACGTCGAGGTCGAGCCTGTGCCGCCAGTGGGACACAGAAAGGCCGGAAGCCAAAGCTGGATAAGCAAGTAGAAGAAGATCTGATTGCAGAAAATCAACGGCTTCGGATGGAGATCGATTACGTAAAAAAATTGAACGCCTTGGTACTGGAAGAGGAACGCCAAAACAGAAAGCACAAGTAGTTCAGGAGCTAAGGCAGAAATATCCATTGAAAGCATTGCTGCAACTTGCCGGACTTCCTCGCAGCACATTCTACTACTACCTGCATCGGTCTCAAAATCCTGCGAAGTACCAGATGGTAAAAGAACAGATCATTACAATCTTCAATGAGAACAAGAAGCGATACGGATATCGCAGAATTACACAAGAACTACACAACAACGATATTTGTGTGAATCACAAGACGGTTCAGAAACTCATGAAGCAGCTGGGCTTAGTCTGTCAGGTTCGCGCAAAAAGAAAGTACAACTCCTACAAGGGTGAAGTCGGAGAAGTTGCGCCAAACTTGCTGGAACGGCATTTCAAGACAAACCAGCCAAATCGAAAATGGGTCACAGATGTTACTGAATTCAAAGTGAACGACCAGAAACTCTATCTGTCTCCAATTCTCGATCTGTTCAATGGCGAAGTTGTCAGCTATAACCTGAGCCGCCATCCAAATTTCAAACAGATCACGGATATGCTGGAGGGCGCTTTTCAGAAGCTGCCAATTAAGGTTGACAATCTGATTCTGCATTCGGATCAGGGCTGGCAGTATCAGATGAAATCCTACCAAAATCTGCTGAAGGCAAAGGGCATTACGCAAAGTATGTCCAGAAAAGCTACTTGTCTGGATAATGCTGTTGCCGAAAATTTCTTCGGACTGCTCAAGACAGAACTGTTCTATTTGGAAAAATTTGATTCCATTGACCAGCTTGAAAAGGCCATTATCGATTACATCGACTATTACAACAATCGCCGAATCAAATTAAAACTAAACGGCCTGAGCCCTGTGCAATACAGGATTCAGACCGCTGGGGCCGCTTAATTCGTTTTTTGTCTAACTTTTGGGGTTCATATCAGTGTGAGGTGCGGCGGCTCTTTTTGCATCTTTTCAGCGAAAGCTGGGGCGCGGGAGCGCGGTTCAGCGGGTCTTCTTGGGGCCGCTTTCGTCCGGGGTGGAGTCGGGGGCGCTGTTGCCGCCGGAATTCAGGATCGCGGCAAACTGCTGCAGCTGCTTGAGGGAGCTGACCCCCAGCTTTTCGTAGATGTTCTTGTTGTGGAAGCGCATCTGATGTCCAGCTGCTCCACGATCTCCCGGGAGCGCAGCCCGGCATAGCGTCAAAGATGCGGCGCTCGGTCTTTGTCAGGTTGGGGATGCCCTCCAGAAAGGTCTGGAAGGCATCGGGGAGATTCGTTGCGGCACACGTCCGCCAGCCGGGAAAGCTCTGTCTGCATCTGCTGGCGCTCCATCTGCAGCTCGTCCATCCGCCGCCGGGACTCCCGCCGGTCCTCCTCAAACTGCCGGAACGCAGGCGAGAGGATGTGCTGGTGGAAACATGCAGAACACCACAAAAAAGAGGATGAACAGGCCGATCAGCAGCATTTGCAGGTTGCCGGAAAAGATCAGCCTGAGGTAGTCCGTCATGGGGATGCAGACGGCCAGCCGGTAGGACTGGTTCTCGCTCAGGCGGCAAAGCTCCGAGATGCCTGCATAGGCGCTGTCGGAGCCGATCAATTGGGTCAGGCTGCCGCCCATGCTGCGCAGCACCAGCATGTCCCGGGGGGCATGGAAGTAGCCGCCGGTGGTGCCGCTGCTGAGGGCGGCGCTGGCGTTCAGCCCGCTGTCTGCCGGGGCAAGCAGGCAGATCAGGTGGTCAAAGCCGGTGGGCTGGGCAAAGTTCTGCTTGAAAAAGCTCTGGCTGATCTCAAAGCCGCACAGCCCGTACAGGGTGCCGTCGCGGCCCCGCAGGGGCAGCAAAAACAGCTGCACCTCCTCCGAGGTGCCGGGGAGGCTGAACCGCTCCGTCAGCGTATAAGCCTGGTACAGCGGGGTGCTGCTGGGGGTCATCCAGCGGTCGTAGTCCGGGAACTGGTCGGTCTGGAATTCCATGCGCCATTTGCGGTGGGGCATCACGCTGTGGGTCTTGCCCACATCCGCGCTGCCGCGGTAGAGCAGCAAGGGCACGGTGGGGGTGTCGGCACCGCCTTTCTGCACATAGAGCCCGGCGCGGGAATACCCGGCCCCCTCCATGCGGGTGTTGACGGTGGCATCCAGCAGCACAAAGGCACCGGAGCAGCTGGTCTGGCGCAGGCTGCGGCAGAGCGGCTCGATCATCTCCTCCTCCAGCGCGTTCAGCACCTCGGGGGAGTCGTTCAGCTGGTCAAAGGTCATCTCCCGGCTGGCAAGCTGCCGGTCCACCAGAGCGCCCATATCCTCAGAGAGGTTCACGCCCATGACCGCCAGCTGGTCAAAATAGCGCTCCATATCGTTCTGGAACACCGAATACTGGATCTCCAGGCTGCGGGTGGTGTCCTTTTTGGTGTTGTGCAGGCTGGCAAACAGGAACAGCGCCGCGCCAAAGGTCAACAGCAGCAGCGCAGCCAGCAGCAGGCAGCCACAGCAGCCGGGAACTCATGGAGCTCTGGCGGATATTCTCACGGTGCCGGGCAAAAAAGTGCATCAAAGTTCCCCCTTTTTGGCTGTGCTGCGGGTTCAGGCATTGTCACACAGCAGCTGCCAGGTCTCCTCAGTCAGGGCTTCCAGCGTTTCGCCGTTGGCAAGGCGCTGGGGGTAGTCCTTCTGGCGCTGGCGCAGGCTGTCGTACAGGGCCTTTGCCTTGGCGTGGTACCCCACGATGCCCGGCTCGGACAGGGGGGGTTCTGGAGACGCATCTCGTTGTAAACATCGTACAGCCGCTGGTAGCTCTGCTGCTCGAACGGATAGTCCGCAATGGCATCAAAGGCGGCGCTGGACACCGGCATATATCCGGTGTCGGCGGCAAATTCCAGATTGCGCTGCTGCTCGGTGAACCAGCGCAGGAACACGGCGGCGGCTCTACTGGCGGCGGCGCGGCCATCCTGCTGGTGGGCGGCGCAGCCGTGGCCGGTCTGGTGGGTTACGGCGTGTACAGCTATGTGTCCGAGCAGCAGCTGAAAGCCCTGCTGCCGGAGGGCGTGGTCATGCCGGAGAACCGTGCCCAGACTGCCCTGCTGCTGTGGAACACCGCAGGCCGTCCTGAGCCTGCCGAAGCCCCGGCCTTCAAGGACGTTGCAGACCCGGACACCGCCAAGGCGGCGCAGTGGTGCGTGGAGCACGGCCTGATGGACCAGAAGCTGGGCGGCCGCTTTGCCCCCGACAACTCCGACCCGGCCTACAAGACCCTGAATGCCTATCAGCAGCTGGTGGGGTAACAAAACAAACCCTCTCAGTCATTGCTTCGCAATGCCAGCTCCCCCGAAGGGGGAGCTCATAGCGGCTTTTGATAAGGTTTTGCGAAAACCAAAACCTAGGCGCAGTGTGACCTCTCCCTTTGGGAGAGGGGGCGCGGCCTAAAAAATAAGCATCCGCAGCGCACTGCGCCTGAGCTGAAACAGCCCGGCCATGCGCTGCGGATGATCTTTCTTGTTTGGTGCGAGTAGTGATACAGCATTTTTTGAAAACCATCGTAGTACAATTTGTTTTTGAGGTCATCGGATAGCAACTTGCTTGTATCGCACCCCGATGGGCGGCTGTATTGAAAAACAGTTGCCTTTTATATACCACACAACCTAAAAATTATCAAGTACGCGCAGCGTTCACTTCTCCCATCACCGGGAGCAAATGGACGCTGCTTTTTTTGTTTGCAACGAAAGGAGGCATCCGTGAAATGGCAGTTTTTCGGGTAGAAAAGAACAGCGGCTACACGGTCATGTCAAACCACCACCTGCGGAACCGGGCCTTGTCCCTGAAAGCCAAGGGCTTACTCTCCCAAATGCTCTCCCTGCCGGAAGATTGGGACTACACCCTGCAAGGACTGGCCCGTATCAACCGGGAAAGCATTGACGCGATACGGCAGGCTATCCGGGAACTGGAACAGGCAGGCTACATCCAGCGTTCCAGAGAACGTGACGAGAAAGGACGGCTGCGCGGTGCAGACTATGTGATCTTCGAGCTGCCGCAGCCCGTTCCTGCATCGGTTTCACCTACATTGGAAAATCCAACGTTGGAGAATCCCACGCAGGAAAATCCTACGTTGGAAAATCCAATGCAATTAAATAAAGATAAACTAATTACAGAAAAACAAAAGAAAGAGGGATTAAATACCGATTCCATTCCTATCCATTCCCCAAACCCCTTGCCTTTGGACGAGGACGAGACAGCGGCATCGCTGCCGGAACGGACAGGAAGCCGAAAGGAAGCGGCCTATCAAATCTACCGGGACCTGATTTTGGAGAACATCGAGTATGACACCCTCACCCAGAATCCCCGGATAGACCGGGAACAGCTGGACGAAATCGTGGACATCCTGCTGGAAACGGTCTGCACTTCCCGCAAGTCCATCCGGGTGGCCGGGGACGATTACCCGGCAGAGTTGGTCAAGGCGAAATTCTTGAAGCTGGACAGCCATCACATCGAGTTCGTCATGGACTGCCTGCGGGACAACACCACCAAAGTCCGCAACATCAAGCAATACCTGCGGGCCATGCTGTTCAACGCCCCCAGCACCATCAACAGCTACTATGCGTCCCTTGTGGCGCACGATATGGCGCAGCCTGATTGGGGCCGCCCGCCCAACAACTGACCGAAAGGAGTACCCATCCATGAGAACACTTTACCTGCGGCGGCTGGTGGTTCCACCTTAGTTGCCGCTCTGAATTTTCTGCAACAAGGAGGGATTCATATTGCAGGAAGAAGTCACCCAGAAAACTATTGCCCTGTCCATGAAAACGGGCAAACTCACCGCCCAAGCGTTGCAAGCTGCCCTGAAAAAATACTTGCAGCACCGGGCCAAGGGACCAAAGCTGCATCACGGCAGGCAAAGCCTGAAACAGCTGAAAGCCCACGGCGCGGCTCTGACCAACATTGAAGTCACGGAAGCGAACATCGGGGCGTTCAAGCCCTGCGCCAAGAAGTACGGCGTGGACTTCACCTTGCGTAAGGACAAGACCACCCAGCCGCCCCACTACATCGTGATCTTCAAGGCCAAGGATACGGACAATCTGGAACAGGCGTTCCAGGAGTTCACAGCCAAAACGCTCTCCAAGGAGCAGCGGCCCTCCATCCGCAAGGTGCTGATCGCAGCCAAGCAGAAAGCGGCCCAGCAGCCGAAACGCACCAAGCAAAGAAAAAATTAAGCAAAGGGGGTTAGAGCGATGAAGCCTGAACTGGAAAAACTGCTGGTGCTGAATCTGCCGTATCTGCTGTTCGTGTACCTGTTCGCCAAATGCGGGCAGGCGTACCGTCTGGCGGCGGGCGCGGATGCTTCGGCAAAGCTGCTCCACCTGACGGGCGGCATCTCTGCCGCCTTTGCAAGCCCGCTGCCCAGCCTGCATCTGTTTGATTTGTGCGTGGGCGTTGCCGGTGCGGTGGCTGTCCGGCTCATCGTGTACAGCAAAGGCAAGAACGCCAAGAAATACCGCAAGGGTGAAGAATACGGCTCTGCCCGATGGGGCACCGCCAAAGACATTGCCCCGTACATCGACCCCAAGTTTGAAAACAACATCCTGCTGACCCAGACCGAACGCCTGACCATGACCGGGCGGCCCAAAGACCCCAAGACGGCCCGGAACAAAAATGTGCTGGTGATCGGCGGCTCCGGCAGCGGCAAGACCCGGTTTTACGTCAAGCCCAACCTCATGCAATGCTTTCCCACTTCCGACTATCCCACCTCATTTGTGGTCACAGACCCGAAAGGCACACTGGTTCTGGAAATGGGCCAAATGTTCCAGCGGGCAGGCTACCGGGTGAAAATCCTGAACACGATAAATTTTTCCAAGTCCATGAAGTACAACCCCTTTGTTTACATCCACTCGGAAAAGGACGTGCTGAAGCTGGTGAATACCCTTATCGCCAACACCAAGGGCGAGGGGGAGAAATCAGCAGAAGATTTCTGGGTGAAGTCGGAACGGCTGTTCTACACGGCTCTGATTGGCTACATCTGGTACGAGGCCCCGGCAGAAGAAATGAACTTCACCACCCTGCTGGAAATGATAAATGCCAGTGAAGCCCGCGAGGACGACCCGGAGTTTCAAAGCCCGGTGGACCTCATGTTTGAGCGGCTGGAACAGAAAGACCCGGACCACTTCGCCGTCCGGCAGTACAAAAAGTTTTTGCTGTCGGCGGGCAAGACCCGTTCCTCCATCCTGATAAGCTGCGGTGCCCGTTTAGCCCCATTTGACATCCGGGAAGTGCGGGAACTGATGGAGGATGATGAAATGGAACTGGACACCATCGGGGATGAAAAGACGGTGCTGTTTTTGATTATGAGCGACACGGACACCACCTTCAACTTCATTCTGGCAATGGTGCAAAGCCAGCTTATCAACCTTTTGTGTGACCGGGCCGATGACAAATACGGCGGGCGGCTGCCCGTCCATGTGCGGCTGATTCTGGACGAGTTCGCCAACATTGGCCAGATTCCAAACTTTGATAAGCTGATCGCTACAATCCGAAGCCGGGAAATCTCGGCATCCATCATCTTGCAGAGCCAGTCGCAGCTGAAAGCCATCTACAAAGATGCAGCCGAAATCATTTTGGACAACTGCGATTCTGTTCTCTTTTTTGAGTGGGCGGGGCAAAAATGCCAAAGAGATCTCCGATGCGCTGGGGAAAGAGACCATCGACAGTTTCAACACCAGCGAGAACCGGGGTTCTCAAACCTCCCACGGACTGAACTATCAAAAATTAGGAAAGGCGTTGATGTCAGAGGACGAAATTGCAATCATGGACGGCGGCAGATGTATTTTGCAGTTGCGTGGCGTGAGACCGTTCTTCTCGGAGAAGTTCGACATCACCAAGCACCCGCACTACAAATACCTTGCGGACGCGGACAAGAAAAACACCTTTGATGTGGACAGGTTCTTATCCACCCTGCGCCGGAAACGGCAGCAGGTAGTCGCACAGGACGAAAGTTTTGACCTGTACGAAATCGACCTGTCGGATGAAAATGCAGCCGAATAATTTTATTTTTGAGTGCCGCAGAACAAGCGGCAGAAAGTGAGGACCTTATGGAATTTTTCAACAGCGCAGTCGATACTTTGCAGACCATCGTGGTCGGTCTGGGCGGTGCCCTGTGTGTCTGGGGCGGTATCAACCTGTTGGAGGGTTATGGACAGGATAACCCCGGCAGCAAGAGCCAGGGCGTGAAGCAGCTGGTCGCGGGCGGCGGCGTTGCCCTGATCGGCGTGACCCTTGTCCCGCTGCTGTCCGGGCTGCTGGGCTAAGCCCTGTATTGCTGCCCACAATTTTCCGAACAACGAATACTTAAAATCCTACTCCGCGCTCTCCCTGAAAAGTGGGAGGGCGCGGGAAAGGAGGTATCTTTGCTTGATTAGTGAGATCATCGAGAAATGGATAAAAGGCATTTTGATAGATGGCATCACGGGCAACCTCTCCGGCCTGTTCGATAACGTGAACGCCAAGGTGGGCGAAATCGCTTCCGACGTTGGCTCCACCCCGCAGGCATGGAACAGCGGCATCTTCAATATGCTGCGCAACCTTTCCGAAACGGTGGTGCTGCCCATTGCAGCGGCTATCCTTGCCCTTGTGATGTGCCATGAGCTTATCCAGATGATTACCGAAAAGAACAATATGCACGACTTTGACACCTCCATGTTCTTCCGTTGGATTTTCAAAAGTGCTTTTGCCATTCTCATTGTGACGAACACATGGAATATCGTCATGGGTGTGTTCGATGCCACCCAGAGCGTTGTCAACCAAAGCTCCGGCGTTATCATTGGCGAAACATCCATCCACTTTGACCGCCTGATACCCGGACTGGAATTTCAGCTGGAAAGCATGACCATCGGCAGTCTGCTCAGCCTGTGGTTCCAGACCCTTGTTGTGGGGCTGACGATGAACATCCTTTCCATCTGCATCTTCCTTGTGACCTACGGCCGCATGATTGAGATTTACGTTGTGACCGCACTGGGGCCTATCCCGCTGGCGACCATGGGCAGCAGCGAGTGGCGCAGCACCGGGCAGAACTATTTGAAATCGCTTTTGGCGTTAGGCTTCCAAGCGTTCCTGATTATGATTGTCGTGGGCATCTATGCGGTGCTGATACGCAACATTTCAGGTGCAGCGGACATTGCCGGGGCCATCTGGGGCTGCATGGGCTACACCGTGCTACTCTGCTTCTGTCTGTTCAAGACCGGCAGCATCAGCAAGTCGGTGTTTGGTGCCCACTGAGAAAGGAACGTTTGAATGGCGTATGTGACCGTTCCCAAAGATTTGACCCATGTAAAATCCAAAGTCTTATTCGGGCTGACCAAGCGGCAGCTGGTCTGCTTCGGCGGTGCGCTCCTCACGGGCGGGCCGCTTTATTTTTTGACCCGGAACTATCTTTCCAACAGCGCGGCAGCTCTGCTGATGATTTTTGCTATGCTGCCGGGACTGCTGTTTGCCCTATTTGAGCGGCACGGCCAGCCCCTTGAAGTGGTGATTCAGCAAATGGACTCAGTGCTGTTTCCTTGCGGCCCAAGGAAAGGCCCTATCAGACCAACAATGCTTACGCCGCCCTTGTGCGGCAATATCAAATGGAACAGGAGGTAAAGGCCATTGTCCAGAAAAACGACACCCCGCGAAACCGAAAAGCCCAAAAAGCTCACCCGCGCCCAGAAAAAAGAAATTGATGCCGTTATCCGCAAGTACAAGGGCGACGGAAAGCCCCGCACGGCGCAGGCCACTATCCCGTATGAAGCCATCTACCCGGATGGTGTGTGCCGCATTGACCGGCGCACGTTCTCCAAGTGCATTGCTTTTGAGGACATCAGCTATCAGCTGGCCCAGCCGGAAACCCGGACCGCCATCTTTGAACACCTGTGCGACCTGTACAACTATGTGGATGCCTCCATCCATGTGCAGCTTTCGTTTTTGAATCGCAAGGTTGACCCGGTGCAGTACGCAAAAAGTTTTGAGATCGCACCGCAGGGGGATGATTTTGACGACATCCGCGCCGAGTACACCGCCATCCTGCAAAAGCAGCTCGCCAGCGGCAACAACGGCATCGTCAAAACCAAGTACCTGACGTTTACCATCGAGGCCGACAGCCTGAAAACCGCACGGTCACGGCTGACCCGCATTGGTCTTGACCTGCTGGGCTATTTCAAGACTATGGGCTGTGTGGCACACGTCATGGACGGGCAGGAGCGTTTGGAAGTTCTGCACGGCATCTTCCACCCGGACGGCGAACCGTTCCGCTTTGAATGGGACTGGCTGGCCCCCTCCGGCCTGTCTACCAAGGACTTTTTTGTGGCCCCGTCCTCCCTCTGTTTCGGTACGGCTAAAACCTTTGGTTTGGGCGGCAAGTATGGAGCTGTGAGCTTTTTAAAATCCTTGCGCCGGAACTTTCGGACGAAATGCTGGCCGACTTCCTCAAAACGGAAAGCGGGATTGTGGTGAACCTCCATGTGCAGGCCATCGACCAGACCGAGGCCATCAAAACCATCAAGCGAAAAATCACAGACCTTGATGCCATGAAGATTCAGGAACAGAAAAAGGCTGTCCGTTCCGGGTACGACATGGATATCCTCCCCAGCGACCTTGCCACCTACGGCGAGGATGCCAAAAAGCTGCTGAACAAATTGCAAACAAGAAATGAGCGATTGTTCATGCTGACTTTTTTAGTGCTGAACGTGGCCGACACCAAGCAAAAGCTGGGCAACGATGTGTTCCAAGCGGCGGGTGTGGCGCAGAAGTACAACTGCTCCCTTGTCCGGCTGGACTACCAGCAGGAGCAGGGCCTTGTGTCCAGTCTGCCACTGGGCATCAACCAGATAAGGATTCAGCGCAGCCTTACCACCTCCAACGTGGCGGTGTTTGTGCCCTTTGTAACGCAGGAGCTTTTCCAGAGCGGTGCGGCCATGTACTACGGCATCAACGCAAAATCCCACAACATGATCATGCTGGACCGCAAGCAGGCCCGGTGTCCCAACGGCCTAAAGCTGGGTACGCCCGGCAGCGGCAAATCCATGAGCTGCAAGTCTGAAATCGTCAGTGTGTTTTTAACGACTGCTGACGATATTTTTATTTCAGACCCAGAAGGCCGAGTATTATCCGCTGGTCAAGCGGTTGCATGGGCAGGTCATCAAACTTTCGCCCACTAGCAAGGACTATGTGAATCCTCTGGACATCAACCTGAACTACTCCGAGGATGATAGTCCGCTTGCCCTGAAATCGGATTTTGTGCTGTCGTTCTGTGAGCTGGTCATGGGCGGCAAAACGGGGCTGGAAGCGATTGAACGCACCGTGATTGACCGTGCTGTGAAAGCCATCTACCGCCCCTATCTGGCAAACTCCTGCCCAGAGAATATGCCGATTTTGTCTGACCTCCACCAAGCTCTGCTCGACCAGCACTTGCCGGAAGCGGACCGGGTGGCACAGGCACTCGACCTGTATGTATCCGGCTCGCTGAATGTTTTTAACCACAAAACGAATGTGGACATCCATAATCGGCTTGTGGCCTTTGACATCAAAGAGTTAGGCAAGCAGTTAAAAAAATTGGGGATGCTCATTATCCAAGACCAGATATGGGGCCGCGTTACCCAGAACCGCAGCCAAGGCAGGGCCACATGGTATTTTGCAGACGAGTTCCACCTTTTGCTGAAAGAGGAACAGACCGCCGCGTACAGTGCCGAGATTTGGAAAGCGCTTCCGCAAATGGGGCGGTGTGCCCACAGGGGCCACCCAGAATGTGAAGGACCTTCTTTCTTCCCCGGAAATTGAAAACATTCTGGAAAACAGCGACTTCATCACGCTGCTGAATCAGGCATCCGGCGACCGCAAAATCCTTTCGGAACGGCTGAACCTCTCCGCAGACCAGCAGAAGTACATCGACAATTCGGAACCGGGCGAAGGACTGCTGATTTTTGAAAATGTGGTGCTGCCGTTTTCCAATCCCATTCCGAAAAACACCCAGCTCTATAAAATCATGACCACCCGGCTCAACGAGGTGGTGGAGCTATGAGCTTAACGCATTTTAGCTTATTTTCCGGCATCGGCGGCATCGACCTTGCCGCAGAAGCAGCGGGTTTTACTTCGGTCTGTCAATGCGAGTGGGCGGCATTTCCCGCCGCTGTGCTGGCAAGCCACTGGCCGGAAGTGCCCCGTTTTCAGGACATCACCACTGTAACAAAGGAGGCTTTCTTTGAAAAAACAGGACTTCGCACCGTCACCCTCATTTCAGGTGGTTTCCCGTGCCAGCCGTTCTCCACCGCAGGGCGGCAGCGTGGCTTCCACGATGAACGCTATTTGTGGCCCGAAATGCTGCGGGTCATCCGGGAATTGCAGCCCCGTTGGGTGCTTGGAGAAAATGTTGCTGGCTTCCTCCGTATGGGGCTCGACAAAACGCTCATTGACTTGGAGCAGGCAGGTTACGATGTTCGGGTTTTCGTATTACCTGCTGCTGCCGTTGGCGCGTGGCACGAACGGAAACGGGTATTCATCATCGGCTCCGCTGCTTCCCACGCCCCTTGCCAGCGACACCGGGGATGTGGGCAAGGGGCTGGACATCCAAATCTCTGCGAACGGCAGCTACCGCAAGATGAACAAGGATGGCAAGGCATGGACGGCGCGGCTTTCCCATGTGGTCTACCGGATGACCCCCACCACGCTGGAAAAGCCCTACCTCAACCCGGACTGGGTAGAGTGGCTGATGGGTTTCCCGCGCAAATGGACGGACATTCCCTTTGGGCCGAAGAACCCGCCGACATCCCGCGTCTGACCAAAGAGGTGCCGAACCGCAGCAAGCGGATGAAAACACTGGGCAATGCAGTTTCGCCGCCGCAGGTGTTCCCGATTCTCAAATACATTGCGGACATTGAAACGGGCCGCTGTCCGATGGGAGGTGAAGAACTTTGAAAGAATTGCAGGCAAAAGCCAAAGTCACCCAGACCATGACCCGTGACGGTCTGGTGGTGGAAAATCAGGCGGACGGTACTGTGGAGAACATTTCCAGCCGGGAGGTGGAACAGGATTATTCTACGGATTCCGAGGGCAAGACCGAAAAAATACTGGAACGCACCGAGGACGTAAAGGACAAGCACAAGGCAAAGGAAAAAGCCCTAAAACAAGCTGCGGAAACTGCCGAAAGCGAAGATGGCCTGCACCGTTCTGCTTCCCGTCTGGAATTGACCGAAGAAGAACGGGCAGACCCGGAGTTACAGCCGTACATCCACAAGGCGGAAGCGAAAGCCGACAAGCTGGATGCAGCCCGCGCCGCTCTGCCGAAAAAGCGTGTCCCGGTCAAAGAAAAAGTCTATGATGCAGCCAGCGGCAAGGCAAAATCCACCCTGCGCTTTGAGCAGCAGGACAAAGGTCCGCCCAGCCTGAAACCAAACCCGGCCAGCCGTCCGCTGTCGGAAGCACTGCTGTTCGCTCACGGAAAAATCCATGAAGTCGAACACGAAAATGTGGGTGTGGAGGGTGGCCACAAGGGTGAAGAACTGGTGGAGCATCAGACTGCCAAAGCCATCCGCAGCGGCATCCGGCACCACAAGATGAAGCCCTACAAGGCCGTGGAAAAGGCAGAGCGTCAGCTCATGTCTGCCAATGCAGAATACTTTTACCAGAAATCCTTGCGGGACAATCCGCAAATTGCACAGGCGGCCAGCAACCCCATTTTCCGGATGTGGCAGAAACGGCGTATCAAACAGCAGTATGCCAAAGCTGCACGGCAGGCCGGACAAGCCGCCGCGCAGGGTGCAGCCGCCACCGCAGAGAACGGTTTCCGGGTGACGAAGTTTGCAGCCGAGGGCGGCGAACGGGTAGCCGAATTTGCGGCCCGGAACTGGAAAACCATTCTGATCGTGGCGGTGTTCGGTCTGCTGGCTCTGCTCCTGATAACGGGGTTGCAGTCCTGCACCGTGATGGCGGGCACCGCTGGAACCGGCGTGACGGCATCCTCTTACTTTTCCAAGGACAAGGATATGCTGGGTGCAGAGAAAGCCTACGCCAAGCTGGAACAAAAACTGCAACGGTATCTCGACACCTACGAGGCCACCCACAACTACGATGAATACCATTTTTATCTGGACGAAATCGAGCATGACCCCTATGTGCTGATCTCGATTTTGTCCGCGCTCCATGACGGCGTTTTTACATTGGCCGAGGTGCAGGGCGAACTTGAAATGCTCTTTGAAAAGCAGTACATCCTGACCGAGACCGTGACCATGCAGATACGTTACCGTACAAAAATGATGGTCATTATTGGCCCGTATGGTGTGCCGCAGGTTATCACCTATCAAGAACCGTATGAATACTACATCTGCACGGTCAAGCTGAAGAACAAGGAGTTATCCCATCTGCCCGTGGAGGTGCTGACCGAAGAACAGCTCAGTGCCTATTCGCTCTATATGCGCACACTGGGCAACCGGCCGGATTTGTTTGGCAAAGCGCAATACCCCAATGCGTCCACCATCAAGCAGCCCACCTACTACGATATTCCCCGGAAGCACTAAAGGATGATAGGTTTGCCGCCATGATGGAGGAAGCAACCAAGTACATCGGCTACCCGTATGTGTGGGGCGGCAGTTCGCCCAGCACCAGCTTTGATTGCAGCGGCTACATTTCGTGGGTGCTGAATCACTCCGGCTGGAACGTGGGCCGCCAGACCGCACAGGGCCTTTACAACCTCTGTACTCCTGTTTCGACGGCGCAGGTCAAACCGGGCGACCTTGTGTTTTTCAAGGGAACCTACGATACCCCCGGCGTGAGCCATTGCGGTATCTATGTAGGCAATTCCATCATGCTGCACTGCGGCGACCCTATCTCTTACACGAACCTCAACTCAAAATATTGGCAGGAACATTTTTACAGCTATGGGCGTTTACCGTGACGCCAGAAAGGATTTTGTATGGCAAAAGACTTTTCCGCATTGAGCGCGACATCGAACGGCTCAAAGAAAAAATCAGCGAATACCAGCAGCAGTTGAAAGAACTGGAAGCTGAAAAGACCGAACAGGAAAATCTTCAAATCATTCAGCTGGTGCGCAGTATGAACATGACACCGGACGAGTTTGCAGCCTTCCTGCGCAGCGGTGCGCTGAATGCCACGCCCACCGTCACCCCGTACCATAAACAGGAGGATGCCGCCGATGAAACCTGACAACTGGAACCGTTTCGCTACCGGACTGCTGGCTATCCTGCTCTGCCTCTGCTCGTTCTCCATGCCTGCTTTTGCAAGCGGAACTGACCCTGCCCCGGAACCTCTGCCGGAGATTATCGAAGAAGAACCCACTACGGGCGGCATGGAGCCGGAGGGCGTGCCCATCACGCCCAAGGGCAACGCAACACTGGTGGATGATTTTTACGGCGACAAGCAGCTTATCACCGTGACCACTAAGGCCGGGAATTATTTTTACATTCTGATTGACCGCGCCAACGAGGACAAGGAAACCTCTGTTCACTTTCTGAATCAAGTGGACGATGCCGACTTGCTGGCCCTGTTGGACGAAGAACCGCAGGCCGCCGAAGTCTGCACCTGCACCGTGAAGTGTGAGGCCGGGAACGTCAACGAAAACTGCCCGCTTTGCGAAAAGAGCCTGCGCAACTGTACGGCCCCGGAAGCGGCGAAAAACGACATCGAAACGCCGGAGGAAAAACCCAAGTCCAGCATGGGCAGTCTGATAATCCTGCTGGTGCTGGCTCTGGCTGGCGGCGGCGCAGCACTCTATTATTTCAAGTTCCGCAAGCCCAAGGCCGATACCACCGGGCACGATGATCTGGACGAATACGATTTTGGCGAGGACGAGGATGCAGACGAGGAACCGGCTGAAATCGAAATTCATTCAGAGGACGGACAGGAGGATGAAACATGAGTTTTCAGCTGGTGATCGCCGAAAAGCCCAGTGTGGCCCGTAGCATCGCCGCCGTGATCGGGGCAAGCGAAAAACAAACCGGCTACTGGCAGGGTGGCGGGTATCTGGTCAGCTGGTGCATCGGGCATCTGGTGTCCTTTGCCGAGGCGGGCCAGTACGATGAAAAATACTGTAAGTGGCGGTATGAGGATTTGCCCATCCTGCCCCAGCCGTGGCAGTTCATCGTGCCGGACGAGAAGAAACAGCAGTTTGAAGTTCTGCGTGCCCTGCTCAACCGCCCGGATGTGGACAGTGTGACCGCCGCGACCGATGCAGGCCGGGAGGGAGAACTGATTTTCCGTTTCGTCTACCAAATGGCCGACTGCACGAAACCCGTAAAGCGGCTCTGGATTTCCAGCATGGAGGATGCCGCCATCCGGGAGGGCTTTGCAAACCTGCGCCCGGATTCGGATTATGATGCTCTGTATCAATCGGCCCTCTGCCGCGCAAAGGCGGATTGGCTGGTGGGCATCAATGCAACACGGCTGTTTTCAGTGCTGTACCATAAGACCCTGACCGTGGGCCGGGTGCAGACCCCGACACTGAAAATGCTGGTGGACCGGGATGCAAAAATTCTGCGCTTCCAAAAAGAAAAGTATTACACAGTCGGCATCCAGTCCGGCAGCTTGAAAGCAGACAGTGGGCGCATTTCGGATGCAGAAACCGCAAATTCTCTCAAAGAAAAATGCACAGGCACAACTCCCGTTTGTACTTCTGTCAAACGCGAGAAAAAAGACAGAACAGCCGCCCAAGCCCTATGACCTGACCACCTTGCAGCGGGAGGCAAACCGCCTGTTCGGATTTACGGCAAAGCAGACCCTTGATTATGCCCAGCAACTTTACGAGAAGAGACTGCTGACCTATCCCCGCACGGACAGCCAATATCTGACCGAGGACATGGGCCAGACAGCACAACATCTTGTGTCTGACCTGCTGGAGCTGCTGCCCTTTGCCCAAGAGCTTGCGCTGACTGCGGAAGTGGGCCGGGTTCTGAACAGCAAAAAAGTATCGGACCACCACGCCATCATCCCCACCTCCGAATTTGTAAAACAGGGCTTCACCGGCCTTGCGGAAAGTGAGTGCAAGCTGATGAACCTTGTCTGCTCCAAACTGCTCTGTGCGGTGGCCGCACCCCCACAAGTACGAAACAGTGACCGCCGTGTTCTCCTGTGCAGGGAACGAGTTCACCGCCAAGGGAAAGACGGTGCTTGTCCCCGGATGGAAAGAGATCGACCAACGGTTCCGCTCCACCATGAAAGCAGACGGCGAAGAAGAAACGGAAGCCCTGAACACCCTGCCGGAACTGGCCGAGGGGCAGAGTTTCCGCGTAACTTCTACCGTATCGGATCACTTCACATCCCCGCCGAAAGCCTACACCGAAGATACGCTCCTGTCAGCAATGGAGCGGGCCGGGGCCGAGGATATGCCGGAGGAAGCGGAACGCAAGGGGCTGGGTACTCCGGCCACCCGTGCGGCGATTCTGGAAAAGCTGGTGCAAATGGGCTTTGTGCAGCGCAAGGGCAAACAGCTTGTCCCCACCAAGGACGGCATCAATCTGGCGGTGGTTCTGCCGGAAAGTTTGACCTCTCCCGCTCTGACTGCTGAATGGGAGAATCGCCTGACCGAGATTGCCAAGGGCAATGCAGACGCGGACGAGTTCATGGCCGAAATTGAAGCGCAGGTGCGCCAGCTGGTCAAGACCTATTCTTGTATCAGTGCAGATAAGCAAAACCTGTTCCAGTCGGAACGGGTTATCATCGGCAAGTGTCCCCGGTGTGGAGAAAATGTCTATGAGGGCAAAAAGAATTTCTACTGCGGGAACCGTGGCTGTCAGTTCGTGATGTGGAAGAATGA
>VOFG01003025.1_pt1 | contig 133948 bp, 230 predicted proteins | sample 5384171 | NCBI WGS metagenome assembly VOFG01 (sample SAMN12384726, study PRJNA508395) | human gut metagenome | isolation source: healthy gut F | host: Homo sapiens
TTCCTACATAATCAAATTCACTGTCACCGACCAAATCTACCTGTCGATAAGATATCCCAAATTCACGAAGAGATCCTTTGGTATCTGTTCCCTCGATGCCGATGATTCCTTCCAATGTATCATATGGTTTTCCAACCGGCGACAGCAGTTCATCCCCCGGTCGAAGAATCGACGATAAAGCAATTGTCAACGCATGCGTTCCGCAGGTGATCTGTGAGCGCACAAGAGCATCTTCTGCTTCAAAAATGTCAGCATATACGGCTTCCAACGTATCCCTTCCGGTATCGTTATAACCATACCCTGTTGTTCCCCCAAATGGTTTTCACTCACACGGTTCTTCTGCATGGCATGAATTACTTTCAACTGATTAATTTCCGCCACTTCATCAATTTTAGCAAACCGGTCTTCGATTTCTCCCAAAACAGTTTTTCCAAAATCAATCACATCTTTTTAATTCCAAATTTTTCATACATTTCTTCTGTTGTCATGATTTATCCTTCCCGGCATGAACAAATGCCCTTTTCTACTGCTAATTTCATAATATAGTTTACAATTTCATGGTTATTTGAAAAATTATCTTTGTTAATCATTGTCACATCTCGTTCCCGCCGAAACCATGTCATCTGACGTTTTGCGAAATGTCTGGTGTCCCGTTTTAAGCGGTAAACAGCTTCTTCCATTGTACACTCTTTAAAAAGAGCTGACGCAATTTCTTTGTAGCCAAGCCCTTGCATGGAAACCAAATTTCTTGAATAACCGGCGTCCAAAAGTTGTTTTACCTCCTTGACAAGTCCCTCTTCCATCATCTGGTCAACCCGTTTGTCAATCCGTTCATAAAGCACCTTCCGGTTCATTGTGAGAACCAGATACAAAAAATTATACGGCGACCCTTTCTGTCGCTCCTCTTTATTGTGATCTGAAAATTTCTGTCCGGTACTTTGAAAATACTCAAGGCACGAATCACACGTTTTATGTTATTTGGATGAATGGCTTCTGCGGATTCCTTATCCACTTTTGCAGTTCATGATGTAGATAAGAAGCACCTTTTTTCTTTTGCCAGATTTTGCAAATCCGCTCTGATTTCATCACCCTGTTTTTCTTTTTGTAAAAGCAATATCATTTAACACTGCTTGAATATAAAACCCGGTTCCGCCGACAAGAATCGGAATCTTCCCACGATTATAAATATCTTCCATAATTTCCTTTACGCATTTTTGAAAAATCATCGTTAAATTCTTCATCCGGATTCCATTCATCAATCATATAGTGCGTAACGCCCTGCATCTGCTCTTTTTAATTTTTGCAGTTCCAATATCCATCTGTTTGTATACTTGCATCGAATCAGCCGAAATAATTTCACCACCTGCCGCTTTTGCCAGCTCAATGGATATTTCCGTTTTCCCGACAGCGGTTGGCCCTGTCAAAACAATAATTGGTTTTTTCATATCCATACACTCCTTTTTGACATTCAAAGCACACGTTTGAATTTTTTCAAATTCATACTGGCTCATTGCAATCGTTGTCGGTCTTCCATGGGGACAATGATACGGCTGATCCATCTGTAACATCTGTCCAATCAGTTCTTTTGCTTCTGCGTAAGACATCGTATGATTGCCCTTCACTGCCGCCTTGCATGCCATCGAAGCACAATGGTCGATTACAAATTCCGGTGCCGATTTCGTATTTTGATTTCTCAGATTGTCTAGCAATTCCAAAAACAACTGTTTCGGCTCTAAATTCAAAAAGTCAGCCGGCACACCGGTAATCAAATACTCTCTGTCTCCAAACATTTCCCAGCAAAAAGCCAATAGCAGTTAAGGTCTGTGCATTTTCCTCTAACACTTCAATTTCCCGTCCTGACAGCGACACAACAATCGGCGCAATCAAATTCTGTGTCAGCGGTTTTTATCCTTTAACTTTTTCATTAATTTCTCGTATAACACTTTTTCATGAGCTGCATGCTGGTCAATAATCAATAATTCTTTTTCGTATTCCACAAGCCAGTAGGTGCCGAAAACCTGTCCGATAATCCGGAAAACAACACCCTCTTGCTGTTCTTCTTTCTTAAAATCTAATTGCTTGTAATCTTCTCTTACAATTGATACATTCTGCTTTCCGGAAAATGGTGCACTTTCATACACAAATGGTTTTTCTTCCATCTTTTTCTCCGGTTGTGCGCGCATACTCCACTTTTTTTTCTTTCATATTCAAACGGCTCCGGCTGTTTTTCAATCGGTTTTTCTTCTACCGGACTTTGCTTCTCTTTTTCATCCAGTGTGACATCCGGAATTAAAGTACTCTGCTTCAATGCCTCAGTAACCGTGTCTCTCACAAGTGATAAAACTTCCATCTGATTTGTAAAGCGGATTTCCATTTTGGTCGGATGGACATTGACATCAATAAAAGAAGAATCAATCGAAAGCATGAGTACCACAAACGGGTAACGGTGTCCCATAAGAAATCCCTGATATCCCTGCATGGTTGCATTTGCCAAAATCGGACTTTTGATATAACGCCCATTTACAAAGTAATTCATCATCGAGCGGTTTCCCCTTGACAAAATCGGTTTTCCAATAAATCCTTCTAAACGCATGCCATCCTGTTCTTGACAAATCGGTATCAGTTCTTTCGTAATTTCTCTTCCGTAGTGATAAAAAATATTGGTCTTTACCTGTCCGTCACCACTTGTCTGAAATTTTGTTTTCCCATCTACAATAAAAGAGAAACGGATATCCGCATGAGCCAGTGAATACCGCTGCACCAGTTCATGAATATAGTTTCCCTCAGTTGTTTTGATTTTAAAAATTTCCTTCTTGCCGGTGTGTTATAAAACAAGTTTCGTACCACAAAAGTAGTTCCTTCCGGGCAGCCGACTTCCTCACATCCGGTCTCTTTTCCCGCCCTCAATGGAATATCTGGTTCCTACAATGTCTTCCTTTCTTTTTGTAATCAATTCAACCTGAGCCACCGCCGCAATACTTGACAATGCTTCACCGCGGAATCCAAGACTTGTTACGGAAAGTAAATCTTCAGTATTTCTAATTTTGCTTGTCGCATGGCGTAAAAACGCCGTCGGAATTTCCTCTTTTTGCAATACCTGCACCGTTATCCGTGATACGAATCATGGAAATTCCGCCTTCTTTTTATTTCGATTGTAATGGCGGATGCACCGGCATCCAAAGAATTATCCATTAATTCTTTCACAACAGCCGAAGGACGTTCCACAACTTCGCCTGCCGCAATTTGATTTATCGTTTTTGGTCAAGAACTTGAATCATGACATCCTCCGTTTCTTTTTACCACTGTTCTTTTTAATTTATTCTGCCACTTGTAAACTAAATTCATCGCATCCATCGGTGTCACATTGGATAAATTAATATCACGCAGTTCAAACAAAATGGCATCCGTCTGATTTGTCGTCTCCATCGTATCAAAAATGGAAAGCTGCGTCATGGCTTCCGTGCCGCCTTTTAAATCTTTCTCACTTAAATCCGTAAGTTTTGATAGATTACTATTGGCATCTTTGGCCTCCAACAAATCCGCAATTTCCTTGCACGGACTAAAACTTCATCCGGAACACCGGCAAGTCTGGCAACCTGAATACCATAACTGCGGTCAGCACCGCCCTTTACAATTTTGCGAAGGAATACGATATCCTCTCCATCCTCTTTTACGGCAATACAGTAATTCTGGACGCCTTCTAATTTGCCCTCCAATTCCGTTAATTCGTGGTAATGTGTGGCAAATAACGTTTTTGCTCATTTTTTTCTTATTTACTATGTGTTCAACAACCGACCATGCAATACTTAGTCCGTCAAAGGTACTGGTTCATAGTGATTTCATCTAAAATAATCAAACTGTCTTTTGTTGCGTTATGTAAAATATTAGCAACTTCGGTCATTTCCACCATAAAGGTGCTCTGCCCGCTCGCCAAGTCATCCGATGCCCCGACACGGGTAAATATACGGTCAACTAAAGATAAATCTGCTTCTTTTGCCGGAACAAAGCAGCCAATCTGCGCCATCAGAGAAATCAATGCTGTCTGACGCATATAAGTAGATTTACCTGCCATGTTTGGTCCGGTAATAATCACGACACGGTGTGTATCATCATCTAAGTAGGTATCGTTAGCAATAAACATATCCTTTGTCATCATCTGCTCAATCACCGGATGTCTGCCTTCTTTAATCGTAATGGAGCCATTGTGATTAATGGTTGGACGTACATACTGATTATGCTCTGCTACATACGCAAGAGATGCTAACATATCCAAAAAGGCAATCACCGATGCCGTATCCTGAATCCGCTTCATCTGCCCAAATATTTTATCCCGCAGTTCGCAAAACACCGCATATTCCAGATTATAAAGCCGGTCCTCCGCCCCCAGAATCACATCTTCCATTTCTTTCAGTTCATTAGTCGTGTAACGCTCCGCATTTGTCAATGTCTGTTTTCGAATCCAGTTTTCCGGCACCTGGTCAAGAAAAGATTTTGTGACCTCAAAATAATACCCGAAAACTTTATTATATTTAATTCTAAGATTCTTAATTCCTGTATGTTCTTTTTCTTTTGCCTCTAAATTTGCCAGCCAGTCTTTGCCTTCGGTTTTTGCCTGTCTAAGCTTATCAATTTCTTCATGATAACCGTTTTTAAAGATACCGCCCTCTCTTACCGAAATCGGTGGTTCTTCCTCAATTGCCGAATGAATCCATCCGTAAATATCTTCCAGTGCATCCATCTTATCATATAAGTCTTTAAAAAGCGGCGCTTTAAAATTGCCAAGAAGCATACGAATCGCCGGAAGCATTTCCAAAGAAGATTCCAGTGCTATCATATCTCTTGGATTTACAGTACGGTAACTGATTTTGCTCAAAAGACGCTCTAAGTCATATACCGGATTCAGATATTCACGAATTTCCTCTCTGGTAATAACATTCGCATTTAATTCCTCAATCGCATCATAACGCGCAAGAATCTCTTCTTCCTCAATCAAAGGCTGTTCAATAGAAGCACGCAATTTTCTGGCACCCATCGCTGTTTTTGTCTTATCAAGCACCCAGAGAAGCGAACCTCTTTTCTGCTTTTCACGCAGTGTCTCCACCAGTTCTAGATTCCGTCTGGTATTTCTGTCTAAAAGCATATACTTGCCAACATGATACGGCTGCAAATGTGAAATGTGCTCTAGGGCACACTTTTGCGTTTCTATCAAATACATCATGACGGCTCCTGCCGCAATCATGCCAATCGAGTATTCCTCTACCCCCATGCCGTCTAAACTGCTTACATGAAAATGACGGCACAGAGCCTCCCGGCAGCTTTCTTTTTCAAAGTAGCGCGGTTCGAGTGCCGAAATGGTAATTCCAAGCCGTTCACTCAAATCGGTCAAGTCAACACCGGATATGTAAAAGGAATCATTGCAGATAATCTCGGTACCGGCATAAATTTATTTACTTCATCCAAAAGTTTACTTACCGACTCTACTTCGGTAAGCATATATTCTCCTGTTGTGACATCTACAATCGAAATGCCAAAACTGTGGTCAACCGAAACAATTCCCATCAAATAATTATTTCTGGTTTCATCTAAAGAACCGGTAAAACAATTGGTTCCCGGTGTAACAATACGTGTTACTTCCCTCTTTACCAAGCCTTTTGCCAGTTTCGGGTCTTCTACCTGTTCACAAATCGCTACTTTATAGCCCCGCTCCACCAAACGGTTAATATATGTCTCCGCAGAATGAAACGGGACACCACACATGGGTGCCCGCTCTTTAAGACCACAACTCTTTCCGGTCAGGGTTAATTCAAGTTCTTTGTGTGCACATATGGCATCATCAAAAACATTTCATAGAAGTCACCTAACCGGTAAAAGAGAATACAGTCTTTATATTCATTTTTGTTTCCATGTACTGCTGCATCATTGGCGTTAACTGTTCCATGGTCTTTGTTACCTCTTTCGCAATATTCCAATCTATTCTGTTGTATTAGCAGTCGGCTCTGGAGTCGGTACCTGAGTTGGTGCTTCTGTCGGTGCCTGAGTTGGCGCTTCTGTTGGTGCCTGAGTCGGTGCTTTTGTAACAACAGTACCTGGCGTTTTCGTTGCTTTCGGCATCTTCGTAGCCTTTGGCGATTTGGACGCTTTGGTGTCTTCGTAGCCTTTGGTGCTTTTGTAGCCTTTGGTGTAGCCGTTGTACGAACCGGTTTCTGAGTCGGTCTTGGAGTAACTGTCTCAATCGGTTTTGGTTTATCAACAGAGAGATACATCGCATTGATATAACCTTTCTGTCCATTATATTCAACTTCCATCCATTCTTTCTTCTGCAAACCAGAGAAAGTCAGTTTTGTCGATGCCGGAACTTTTGCCACAACACTTGCCGTCAAAGACGGTTCGGAACGCATATTAACAGTCGATGTCGTATAACCTTCCGTTGCCTTTGCCAGTTCCTCATCCACCTGTGTATCGGCATCATCTTCACGAACTATCGTATTTCCATCCGGTGTCTGTGTTGGCTCCGGACTTTCTCTTACCGTAACAGCACTGTCCGATACAGCAGAAGCATTAGCCTCTTCATCTGTAACCGTATTATGATTAAAGAAAGCAACCGAAATATAATAGCCAATTCCAATCACTAACGCAAGTGTAAGTACCACGCTAATACCAAACATACTTGTCTCAAATACTTTATGTTCTGAACTCAGCATTCTGCTAAAAAGCCTTTTTTCTCGTTTTTCATTCCCATTTACACTCCTTTATCTTGAATATCTTTGTTTATTATAACCATTCTGTCGTCATTTGTCTATGATAAATTCCATTTTTCGCAAAAAAAAACGAACATTCGTTTGACACATATAATAAATTATGATATATTTAAAAAGCAAACAATTGTTTGTATTTTACTAACTTTTTAGGAGGTTTCTATGGGAAATGGCAGAATATCAGCAAAGCAGGCTGAAATATTAGAATACATAAAAGCACAAATTTTAGAAAAGGGATATCCACCGGCAGTACGGGAAATTTGTTCAGCTGTTCATTTAAAATCAACATCCTCGGTACACTCTCATTTGGAGACATTGGAAAAGAATGGTTATATCCGCCGTGACCCGACGAAACCACGTGCAATTGAAATTATAGATGATGATTTTAATTTATCCAGGCGCGAAATCCGCAACATTCCATTGTTAGGACATGTTGCCGCCGGTGCCCCATTATTTGCGGAGCAGAATATCGAAAATTATTTTCCAATGCTTGCAGACCAGCTCCCTGCCGGTAATTTATTTATGCTTGATGTCCGCGGTGAAAGTATGATAAATGTCGGTATTTATGACGGTGACAAAATCATTGTGCAGCAGACTCCTACTGCCAAAGACGGCGATATTGTAGTTGCATTAATTGATGATTCCGCCACGGTAAAAACTTACTACAAAGAAAGCGGACGTTACCGTCTCCAGCCGGAAAATGATTCTATGGAGCCAATTTATGTAAACGAAGTAATCATATTAGGAAAAGTAATCGGCTTATACCGCTTCTTCTAAACTTATATTGCAAAAACAGAGCATATAAAATCTTTTTATTGCTCTCTCGAACAAAAATGCAATAAAAAAAATTTCCATGTGTAAGAGGCTTATAACGCGAAGCGTTATCTTATCTCTTACGCATGGAATTTTTTTATAATTCTTCTCTTGATATCTTCTTTCCATCTTTCCAAATTCGCTCTAAATCATAAAACAAGCGGTCTTCTTTGGAAAAAACATGAACGATTACATCACCATAATCCATCAAAACCCAGGAAGAATTTTTATTCCCCTCAATTCTCTTGCTTTTATAGCCGGCTTCTATCATTTTTTCCTCGACTAAATCCGTCATGGCATTTAACTGATTCTGATTTCTTCCATTTGCAATTACCAGATAATCTGCAATTACCGAAATTTCATCGACTTTAAGTATCTCAATGTCCTCTCCCAGTTTTTCATCTAAAGCTCATAAACAATCTGTACCATTTTTTTTGACTGATTTTCCATCTAACGTTTCCTCCTGATTCTATTTTATTGTGAAATAATAATGAAACGCTTCCAGTGACATTTCATCAATCGGCATCTGATTCTCTTCTAAATATGTTAATGTGTTTTTTAAAATCATACCGGTTGCCTGATTCAAATCAAAAAAGGCTGTCCTTCGAATTCTTTCAAGCGGATATGGTTTGCAGTCCATATCACGGTTTGGCTCAATATAATCCGCAATGTAAATTATTTTTTCTCTAATGTCGTCATCTGCGACTTGCCGGTTGTATGACAGGCAATGGCAGAACAAATTTCATCATCCTCTATACCATATCGAAGCACCGCTAATTTAGCACCTAATTTTCCATGAATTACAGCAGGGGTACTTTTTTCGGACTCAGACAATGGAATTTCCAGTTTCTCACATAAGACAAACATCTCTTCATTCGTCAGATATTTCGCACAGTCATGCAAAAGACCGGCTAATTTTGCTCTTTGCAGTGAAACATCCTCATGCATCATGGCAAGATTTGCCGCCATATTGGCAACTCTAACGTATGAACAAATCGTTTCGGTGAAGCGATGCCGCTAAGCAGTCCATCTGTTCTTTTTCGTTTTTAGGTATTACAAAACCAGAGTCACCATATAACTGGTGCATCTGAATATAACGTACCACAGGCTCCGGACAATATCCGATAATTGACTTTCCCTTTTTGATACGTTTTCGGATTTCATGTGAAGAAATTGACATGGCAGGTATTTTCAGTGGGCGAAAATCTCCATCTAACCGTTCACTTAACTGCTTGCAGTACTCTTTCGTCTGCTCATAGGAAATCTCATCCCGTGAGGCAGCCAATATCGTACACAATTTCACAATTTTTCCGGATGATACCACTGTTCAAACTGCGCTAAAGAGTCGCCACCCATAATAAAATAAAAGTGCGCATCTTCTCTTTCTTTCTTTAATTCTACAAGTGTATCATATGTGTAGGTTTTCCCCCGCTCTTTTATATTCAATATTTGAAATTTTAAAATACGGGATTTTGTCAATCGCAAATTGAACCATACGTTTTCTATGTTCTTTTTCTGCAATCTCATCCTGATTTTTGTGCGGTGGTTTTGCTGATGGCATAAACCATATTTCATCAATTTATATTGTTCATACGCAGCCTGAGCCATCATCAAATGAGCATTATGAATCGGATTAAATGTTCCGCCCATGATTCCGATTTTCATTCTTTTACCTACTCCTTTGTATTTTTCGCCTTTGGCAGTTCAATTTTTTTCTTTGTTTTAGATTCACGATATAATACAATTTTTCTTCCGATTACCTGTACTACATCCGAATGAGTCCGTTCTGCCAACAGTGCTGCAACATCACCGGGCATTGCCATACAGTTTTTAATACATTAATTTTGATTAATTCTCTTGCCTCTAATGCCTGTTCTACCGATTCTGTAAGTTCCGGTGTGATGGTTGCCTTGCCAATCTGCATGATTGGTTCCATCTTCATTGCCAGGCTTTTTAAATAGGCTCTTTGTTTGCTTGTCATTTTTTCCTCCTTCTCGCTTCGCATTGCACGCGCAGCGCCTCGCTGCTTTCCGCAACGCACCTCGATTCCGCTTCGCTTCATCTCGCGCCTCGCTGCTTTCCGCAACGCACCTCGATTCCGCTTCGCTTCATCTCGCGCCTCGCTGCTTTCCGCAACGCACCTCGATTCCGCTTCGCTTCATCTCGCGCTTTGCCGCTTTCCGCAACGCACCTCGATTCCGCTTCGCTTCATCTCGGTCGCGCTACGCGCGACATACATCTGCGCGAATACACTTATTTGCAAGCGAGCTTTGCATAAGTGTATTCGTGCAGATGTGCGTTGCTTTGTAGTTATCGCATAAATTCAAATTGCCAGCCGTACATTTTTACGGTGTCGCCTTCTTCGATTCCAAGTTTTTCTAATTCGTCAAGGATTCCGTTTGTTTTTAAGAATTTTTGAAAGAATTCAAATCCTTTTTCGGAATCCAGATTGGTATAGCCAAGCATTCTTTCGATACGACCCTTCGACAATGTAAAGTCCTTCTTCTTCCTCGCTTTTTTCAACCGTATACGGTTCATTTGAGAAGTCCGGTTCTTTTATCATGTATTCTTTTTCAAAAACAACCTGTTCTTCTTTTACATGGTCAAGCATGTCTTTGACATGATAAAGTAATGCCTGCACACCTTCTCCACTGACAGCAGATATCGGATATACTGAAATTCCATCCGGTTCAAATTCATCCTTGATTGCCTGCAATACTTTTTCACGGTCTTCACCAAAAAGCAATCGATTTTGTTGGCAGCAATGACCTGCGGGCGCTTAGCAATTTCCGGATTATAAGCTTTTAATTCCTCGTTAATGGCATGAATGTCTTCAATTGGGTCTCTGCCCTCTGTGGATGCTGCATCCACCATATGAATGAGCACGCGGGTACGTTCAATATGGCGTAAAAATTCATGTCCTAATCCAACACCTTCTGAAGCTCCTTCAATCAATCCCGGAATATCAGCGATAACAAATCCATCTGCACCATCTAAATCAACCACACCAAGATTTGGATTCAAAGTTGTAAAATGATAATTTGCAATCTTTGGCTGTGCGTTCGTCACTCTTGATAAAAGGGTAGACTTTCCGACATTTGGGAATCCAACCAAGCCAACATCAGCAATAACTTTTAATTCAAGGATAACTTCAAGTTCAATACCAGGTTTGCCCGGCTGGGCATACTTAGGCACCTGCATCGTAGGTGTTGCAAAATGCTGGTTTCCCTTTCCGCCGTTTCCACCTTTTAGTACCACTTCTCTATTATTTTCGTAGGACATATCGGTAATTACCTGTCCCGTCTGTGCCTCACGTACAATTGTACCTGCCGGCACCTTTACGATTTTATCTTCTCCATCAGCTCCGTGACAGCGTCTTTTGCCGCCCGGCTCTCCGTCTCCTGCAAATATTTCCTCACATGACGGAATTCGTTTAACGTATTAATGCCCGGGTCAACTTCAAATATCAAATCACCGCCGCGGCCACCATCGCCACCATCCGGTCCACCGTTAGCAACGTATTTTTCACGGCGGAAACTAACATGACCGTCACCGCCTTTTCCGGAGCGGATTGTTATCTTCGCTCGATCTGCAAACATACTTTTTTCCTTTCTATGAACGAATAAGGGGCTGCACATAAGGCAGCCCCCTGACAAATCATTTCGATTTTATTTGCTTTCCACTGGATATACGGAAGCCTGTTTTTATCTCTTCCTTTTCTCTCGAAACGAAGAACACCGTCTACCAAAGCATACAATGTATCGTCTCCACCTTTACCAACATTAACACCCGGATGAATCTTAGTTCCTCTCTGTCTGTAAAGAATATTTCCAGCTTTTACAAACTGTCCGTCAGCTCTTTTCGCACCTAATCTCTTAGATTCAGAATCTCTACCGTTCTTTGTAGAACCCATTCCTTTTTATGAGCAAACAACTGAAGGTTCATTTTCAACATGGTCTTTTCCTCCTAACGATTAATAATTTGAACATACTTCTTTCCATATTCTTCGGCAATATGTTCGATTCCTAATAGCATAGACTGTAACAATAACTGTGTTTTCTCCGAAATTTCTCCTGTTAAATCAAAAGAAATCATTCCTCTTTCCTCATCCATACCCTCCGAGAAGGAATCCTCCGTAAATTCTTCAATTGAATTTACACAGTTAATGGCGAGAACAGAAATCGAAGCACAAACAATATCACTGCCCCGGTCCGCATATCCGGCATGCCCTTCCATATGAAAACCCGTTATGTTCCCATTCTGCTTTTTACAATTACCTGAATCATAGATTCACCTGAAAGATTAAGCGTTAATCTTTTTCGATTTTTACCTGAGTAAATGGCTGTCTATGACCATTCTTTTTGTGGTATCCGGTTTTTCTCTTATAACGATAAACAATAACCTTTTTACTTTTTGCCTTCTGCTACTACAGTTGCTTTGACAGAAGCTCCGTCAACAGTTGAGTACCAACTTTGACATCTTTGTCACCAACTAAAAGTACCTGGTCAAAAGTAACTTCGGAACCAGCTTCCAAACCAAGTTTTTCAACTTTGATTACGTCGCCTTCTTCTACTTTATACTGCTTACCACCGGTTGCTATAATTGCGTACATATAGCACCTCCTAATAAAATTACTCGCCAACTATGGTGCCTGTCTCATGAAAATGGACAGAACTATAACCTCGTTGTGCGGCATACGCTTAACAGTATAGCATGACCAATCACACTATGTCAAGTATTTTTTTCATGAACATTTGACGCAAACGAAACCAGCCCAAATTTATTTTTTAATCTTGACTTTCTTGTTCAGTCCTCTGGCACGAAGTACCTTTTTATATGCTTTATATTTACTCTTTGGCACTTTAATAACTGTCTTTTTTCGGATGCTCTTAAATGTTTTTTAGCAACCGTTTTTCTTTGTCAGTTTCTTTGTTTTGATTTCAAGCAGAGTCAGTTTTTTGCAGTTACTAAAGGCTTTTTCTCCAATGGAAGTAACATCGTACGCAACCCCTGAACGGTAATGCTCTCAGGAATGGTGACTTTTTTCTTCTTTTTTGTTTGTATAGCCTGTAAATTCAACCGTAGAGCCCTTTGCCTTTGATTTCGTTACTCTGTATTTATTTCCTTTTACTTTCAGTATTGCACCGACTTTTTTCGGTACTGCTTTTTCCCTTTCAGCAGACTTCTTCGTCGCCTGAGAATCCGAGGTCTTGGTCGGTTTTGCAGTTGGCGTTGCAACTGGTTTGTCGGTTGGTTTTGCAGTTGGCGTTACAACCGGCTTTTCTGCCGGTGCTTCTTTGATGGTATAAACCACTTCTACCTTAGCAGTGCCTACTGATACGGTAGTTTTGATGGTACCGGGACTGGTAAGGTCCTCTGTCTGAGCTCCCTCACGTGTATAAAAGATTTCATAAGGCACTTCTACTTTGCCCCATTCTTCACTTAACTCGATACCAATGTCAACCGCATGGGCTGTTTTATCATATACAGCATCCTTGCCACTGACTGTCATCCTCACTGAATGAGCAGAATCCTTCTTACAAATACCTGTGATTACATTTCCTTGTGCAGTATATATTGTGTCATGAGCGGTCGGTGATTCCGGAAGTTTTTCATTGAATAACTCTTCACATTCCTGATAGCCGGTATATACTGTTCCGTGCGAAGAATCCGCCACCGGAGCTTGGTCTTTTTCACCGTCATTGTCGATGTTCTGGTACCAATACTGGCTTCCGTCACTCACTCCATGGTTCAGAAGGCTGCACACTTCTCCAGAGGCAAACTGCTGTGCCGTCTTAGCATTTTTATCTTCTGTTTTTCTGAAAGAAAATATGTATTTTCAATATGGCTTCCGGTAAATGATTGGCTAAGCGGATAAGTATCGCCATCCCCATCAAACGTAATGTCCTTTGCAAAACTATCCTTAATCGTGCCATAATTTCCGCCGGCTAATGCGCTGTGAACCCGAAGTTTAATAGTCTTTTCATCGTCATACTCTGTCTTCTTCCTCGTTTTTATGACAGCATTCTCCACCGCACAATTTTCGATTGTTCCATAATTGTTGGAACAGAGAATACCAGAGCGAAAAATCTGCCCTATAATCACTAGATGGCACCGTTGCATTCCGGATACACACATTTTTGATGGTACCATAATTATTTCCCATCAAAATATATGGATAATAGTTACTTTTCACATTGGTAATACTATGTCCATTTCCATCAAATATACCATAAAATGAACTTGTGACACCATTGAGCAATCCAGAAACATCTTCTTCACTATAATCAATATCAGCATCCAAAAGAACATTTAATGCATCATCCTTTAGAAGCAGCTTATCCAGCGAATCAAAATCGGCTTTTCCCCTATTTTCACAAACCATTTTCCATCTTTTTTACTGCCGGAAAACTGGATGTATAACTTGCACCTTGTTTTACCGTATCTCCCGGATAGGCGACAAAACTATTACCATTTCTGTCCTGTGCCAAATAGAACACTTCATTCGGCAGTACATCTCCTTCAAATTTTTCTCCATCCACAGTCACTCCTAATTCCACTTCGCGCAAAGTAATCATCATATCTTCTGTGATTTTGTCCGGAGTTCCTGCACTTCCGTAGTCATATTCGTAATATCTTTGTCCGTCAAAGTATCGATTTCCCAATTTGAATCCATCCGGCACCACGAACTCTTGTTGATTTGTCTCTCCTTCAACCTGAAGCGTAATCTTGTGAGTACTTACTGCCGGGTCATCTTTAATCATGTTTTCTATTGCATTTTCGCCATCCAACTGGTAAGTATATGTATAAACGCTTCCATCTTCCAATGTGATTATGTTTTTCCCATATTCCATAAAGCACTTCAAGGTGCCGTCTTCTGCGGTCTGGAGATTCGTGACTGGCTGCCCGTTAATGGTTTTCACTTTGGTATTTTCTAAAAGTCCATCCACGGTAAAAAGGTAGATTTTTCCTGCCATACACATCTGACACGTCTGACATGCGATTCAGAGTAAAATATTGCTCATCATAGGAAATTACACTATTGCAAATTACCGTATTTGACCCTTCTGACTCTACAATGCCAATTTTAACACTTTGCTGGGTTGGAGATTTCTGTTTCGCCGTTATCTTCGCTCCGTCAATGTATACACTATTCCTGCCTTTAAGAAAATACGAAATCCATTCTTTCTCTGCATCATCAGTCAGTGACAGTTCTCCGCCCAAAATAGCGATATCCTCAGCGTAAACACAACGACCATCACCGTAGGATAAATCTACTTTTCCTCCAGTCATTGTAAATTTTTCCACCCCCTCAATTGCTCCATAGGCAACCAGATCTCCACCTTCCAATGTGACAGTTCCCTGACGACGATTTTCTCCCTCTTTCCTTCCTAATATAGAATAACCATAATTTTCTTCTTCCTCTGAATCTTCTTTGCAGTTACCTAGCATCAAAGTAAGACGGCCGTTACCTTCTTTGAGCGTCATATCACCAGTTACCTGAATCACATAACTATAATCCATATCCGGCGATATAAGACAGGAATCCTCTTCCCACATACAGATTTGCTGTTCCTTCGATGTCCAGTACCGGAAAAAGCTGGTTGGTATAGATATTACCACAACTATCCACACCCGAATCATACATCTGATTATTTTGAATCTGTGCTCCATCAAAATAATATTTGCTTCCACTCCCTTTTCTACCTTGATGTGAGTGTCGACAAATGCACCATTGATCTCATTGGAGCCTTTGATGATGTAAGTTCCATTTTTTGCAATATTAATTTCGATGACGGTAGTAGTAAAATCCTCACCATACGCATCTACAAAGGTTTTTTCTTGTCTAAGAGCCGCATCTGCCAGATTAAAAGTCACTGCGTTTTCTGTAGGCAGGGAAAGCTTCTGCATTTCTTCCATAACTGCCCTTCCCTTGGCATACGCTTCTGCATAGGATACGGTCGGGATACTTGTAAGCACCGTAGCCGATAATGTTGCAATACAAATCCCTTTTTGTGCCTGTCTGTAAAATTTCTTTCTCATTTTTTCCTCCATTTCTGTCATTTTAAATCTTATTTTCCATTATATTATAATATTTTTTCGTACTGTTCTCGCAGTATCTCACCTGTTGACCACGGCTTGCGTTTCCCGACATAATGAATAATTGCCGGTTTATCCCTTTGAAGATCTGCATACAATGTTTGGCTGTGAATATTGCCGCTTTGCAAATGTCCTGCCACAAATGTGGTATAATTCCAGCAAAAATCCAAAGGCATCACCTTGCCATCAAACAGCATATTAAGGACATCCTGATCGCTAAACATATATTTGTGCCCCGTTAGCAATTCATAAACCTGCGACATCGTAATATGCTGCCTGGCTTTTTTGCAGATTCAGAAGCAATACCCTGAATTAAAATAATCCTCTGCATATTGCATCTTCAAACCGTCACTTCGATAATTATCCACATTATATGGCATACCATCTAAAAAATGGCACGGCGCGTCTGTGACAAAACACGAAGATCTTCTGCCCGAACAGCTGCCACTTCCTTTTCACCAAGATGCGTATCGTAGAGTTTGCTTACATCCTCCAAAAAAATCATGTCGCAATCAAAATACAATATTTTTTCATAATTTGTGAACATCTCATCAAACAGATACAAGCGGTAATTGATAGCTGCTGTGTAATACGCATTTGCCGTTTCCGGAAAAAAAACTTTTTTCTTTCTCTCATATTAATAAAACGGATGCTAACTCCCGGCTCGTCTTTTCCCAGTGCATGAATTTGTTCTTGTGCCTCCCCGGGAATGTCATCTTGTAAAATAAGGATGTCATAATTTCGTGTCTTGTCCCGATTATACAAGAGAGAATACAACGATGTACAAAGTGGTTTTGCATACTTCTCATCGCTGACAAAGCATATATTAACCGAGGTTTCAAATGCTTTTTGAAGTTTTTTCATTTTATCCCTTTCTTTGGTGTTAAATATTATAACAATATAAAGTTTATCATATAAAACAGTTAAAAAGCAAGTGATTACTTGCAAATGATTGTGTCAAGTAATCGTTGGCACTTTTTCAGGTTCCGTGTTTCATGGGAAAAAGTTTACTCGCATGGGCGCTTGCGCTACATAAGCACGCAGCGGTATGGGCGCCTATAATACAGGCACCTCATACCGGCGCACTTATAACCCATGCTTTGTAAATCTTTTTTCCCATGAAACACTGGACGACCGAAAGGATTGCAAGGATTACTTGACACAAACAAAGCCAGCCAAACTCAGTTTTTCTTTATCTTATAAACGCGTCTCGGAATACTTTCCTGGATGCGCTTGTTGCCGCATCTAATAGCGACACATGACAACTAACATAATAAAAGAAAAACTGTATGATTGGGAAGAGGGAAATTCCTTCTTCCCTTTTTAATTACTTATTTTTGCCAATGAAAATTATACACTAACCTTGAAAATAATTTTGCCTGTTTTCAGGGGCATCTCATCGCCATAAATTCTTCTTTTTTGCCGCAGAATACATTTTACTCTTACTTTTCACTCCCAAGACAACGCCTCCCGCAAAGGTGGATTTTTTTTCATTCTCGTAATCTCAACAAGACCAAGTTTTGTAATGTCCACAAGTACGGTTTTTACTTTATCTTCCGAAAGTTTCATACGGAGAAGCTGCATCAGTTCTTCCACATGTTCTTGTTCTTTCATATCAATAAAGTCAATCAATATAATCCCCGATAGATTTCGGAGACGAATCTGGCGCGCAGCCTCAATGGCAGCTTCACAGTTAATCTTGTAAAATGTCGTCTCTTTCGCTCTCTTGCCATCAATCGCTTTACCAGTATTTACATCAATGACCGTCAATGCCTCTGTTGGCTCAATCACAAAGGTTGCCACCACTCTTTAACCAAACTTTTTTTTTTTTCGCAGGCTTTCTCTAATTTAGTTGAAATGCCGAGTAATTTATCCAGTGAATAACTATCATCCGAATATAATTCCACCTTATCCCCATAAATCGGATGCAGTTCTTCATAAACCGATTGTAAATCCGTGACAATCCTCTCAAAATTTGAAAGTTCTAAACTTCGGACATATTTTAAATAAAACGACGCCTCGCGATACAAACAGCTAAATCTTGTTTTATACTCACTGTAATCCATTAACTCATGCATTTGTTTCAGAAGTCCGGTGCACTCTTTTCTGATTTCTTCTTCACTCGCTGCCTTAGCACTCGTGCGAAGAATCACACCATAGGGATCCTCACAAAAATCTTCTAAGATTTTATAAAGTTCTTTCTTTTTTTCTTCCTCTGTAATTTTTTTGAAACACCTTTTGTTTTTGATTTTGTGGAAACAACTGCAAACCGCCCTGCAATTTCCGGGAAAATTGTCAGTACCGGCTGTTTTGTCTTAACTGCCGCCTGCTTAATCTGAACAACAAATTCATCTCCGGCTTTTTACCGTTTTCCCCTGACACTCACTTAAAGGAAGGAATCCAACCTTATTTTTCTCAAATTCCCAAAAAGCCGCATGAATGTTATCCACGACATTCTGCACTTTCCCAACAAAAATATCACCAACATTTCCGGAAGTATTTTCCTCGTTTTCTACTAAAACATCATACAATTTGTCGTTATGCACAGAAACCAGTATCGTTTTATCCTGCACTTTTGTAATTACAATCTGGCTGCGGTTTGTCATCGTCTATTCTCCCTTTTTCTTAAAAATCATCTGCATTCTGTGAATCTGATACGAATAAGGTTCTAATTCATTCTCACAAAATGCATAAAATGCCTGCATCACAAGTTCCGGCTTAATATTTGTCTCACTTCCGCTTGTCAGCCGCATAAACAGCGAGTTTCCCTCATAATCACAGTGAAGTGTTCCATAGTTTTCACCATTTTTAGCAAAAGCATCCATTGAAAAATCCCAGGCAAGAATATGTGGTTTAATATCCACTTCTTTCACAGATTTTTTTCGTCTTTTTCTCAATCACAATTTCTTGCTGCTCCATAAAAGAAAGCCATTTTTCCTGCCAATTTTCCGGAAAAACACCCGCTTCTTTTTCCACTACCATATAATCCGCAGCGATAAGAAGCGACATCGAATTTTTAAAACCATCCGGCATGATTTCAATGTCTGTAACAAATATTTCATCAGTCATAAATTGATTTAAGTAGGTCACAAGCTCCGGCAGTGAAAGATCCGGCAGTGAATAAAATTCTACATCAATATATTCTCCGTCACTTGTTACACCGACGCCAAGCGGCGAAGCAAAACTCATTAACTGGTGCGGACTGTACCCCTTTGAATACGCAACATCCAATTTTGCACGTCGAATCGCTTTCTGAAAAAAACGCATGCAGTCAAGGTGTCCGATAAACTTCATCGAGCCGCATTTTACAAAACGCATTCTTGTTTTCATTGTGCACTACCTCCACTTGCTTTTCTATCCATCATACAGATACCCGCATGGAACGAAGCAGCTCCGCATCCACTGCACTTCTGCTTACAGTTTGGCGTAACCTTTCCCTGCTTTGCATTTTCATATTCACGGCGTAAAAACTGTTTACTGACACCAATATCAATAAAATCCCATGGAAAGATTTCGTCTTCGTTTCGTTCTCTGTAATTATAAAAATCACGGTCCACCGAAAGTTCATCAAGAAGTTCATTCCACACATCCGGGCGGAAATAATCCGTCCATGCGTCAAAAAATGCACCCTTTTTGTAAGCCTTTTCAATTACATCTGAAAGTTTCCTGTCACCTCTGGCAAAGATTCCTTCCAATTCAGAAGTCACAGCATCATGGCAGATATAACGGATGGAACGCTGATTTATCTGTTCTCTCACCTTACCGGTAAGGAACCGGCGTTTCTCATCAAAATACTCTGCCGTTCCCATCGGCGCCCACTGGAACGGAGTAAATGGCTTTGGCACAAAAAATGACGTACTTGCCGTAATCTCCGGTCTTCCCTGACGTTCTTCTTTTGGAAGTTCAAAATAGGTAGCAGCGATATCATTTGCCAATTCCGCAATTGCTGCAATATCCTCATCCGTTTCACCGGGAAGCCCTAACATGAAATATAGTTTAACACGTTTCCAGCCTCCCTGAAAAGCTTCCCATGCTCCTTTTAAAATCACATCCTTTGTAAGACCTTTATTAATCACATCACGCATGCGCTGAGATCCTGCCTCCGGCGCAAATGTCAGACTGCTTTTTCTGATATCCTGAACTTTACTCATAACATCCAAGGAAAACGCATCAATACGAAGCGATGGCAGCGCAATATTTAATTTTCTCTGACGACATTCTTCAATCAGGTAATAAACCAAATCCGCCAGTTCATCATAATCACTTGAACTTAAAGAACTTAAAGTAATTTCCTCATACCCGGTATTGTCAAGCATCTCAATTGCCCGCTGTTTCAAAAAATCAAGTTTTCTCGGACGAATCGGACGATAAATCATCCCCGCCTGACAGAAACGGCATCCGCGGATACATCCACGCTGGATTTCCAGCACGACTCGGTCCTGCGTAGCTCGAATATACGGCACCAACGGTTTAGATGGATAATAAGTATCACTCAAATCCGTCACCACCTGTTTTTTACACGGTTTGGTGCTTCCTTGCAGTTTGGCTCCATAGACGCAATCGTTCAGTCCTCGTGATACGTTACATCATATAAAAAAGAGGAACATACAGCCCTTCCACACCGGATGCCCGCTTCAAAAATGTCAACCGGTCCTCTCCTTTTTGTCTGGAATCCTTATAAACATCCAATAATTCGCGGTAAACAGTCTCTCCTTCTCCAATATAAAAAATGTCAAAAAATTCAGCAATGGGCTCCGGATTATATGTGCACGGACCACCTCCGATTACAATCGGATCGGCCCATGTTCTCTCACCGGCGTGCAGCGGAATGTGTGACAAATCCAAGACCTGCAAAATGTTGGTATAACACATTTCATACTGAATCGTAATACCAAGAAAATCAAACGCCCGAATCGGCTCCTGGCTCTCCAAAGCAAACAAGGGAATATTTTTCTCACGCAGTATCTTGTCCATGTCCGGCCACGGAGAATAAACCCTTTCACAATAGGTGTCATCCCAGCGGTTAAACATATCATATAAAATCTGTATTCCAAGATGTGACATTCCAATCTCATATACATCCGGAAAACACATGCAAAAACGGACATCAACTTCTCTCGGATTTTTCTTTACCATATTAATTTCATTTCCAATATATCTGGCCGGTTTTTCAACCTGCATTAAAACTTCATCACGAAGCGCTAGTTTTCTCATGCTCTGTTGTCCTTTCTCATACATTCTGTTCGTCAATTATACACAACTTTATGATATACTGTCAAATATCTTGCCACTTGAATCAACTTATGCTATATTGAAACAAGTGAATTTATGCGAAGGAGGGACCAAATTATGTGGTGTCCAAAATGTAAAAACGAATATGTCGATGGAATTACCCTCTGCGCCGACTGTGGTGTGGAATTAGTCGATGAACTTCCGGAAGAAACGGATGAAGTAAAACCGGTTCGTTTATGTCATGTTGCCAATGAAGAAATTGGTGCAAAACTGGTTTTATATTTGAATGTAGAAGGGGTACTTACCGCAGGAATTATGCCGGTTACCGAAGAAGATGAATTTGACGATGGATTTTACGTTGTCGTTGCCAAAGAAGAATACGATGAAAAAGCTGAAACATTTGAATCTTTTGACGGTGCATCAGAAATGACCGAAGAAACCGTTTCTTCCATGATGACGGATATTGACGACGAACTTGCCCAGATTCAGGACGAAGAAGCAAGTAAAATGCTTTCCGAACTCCGTACCGAATCCAGTTCCGTTTATGTCAAGAAACAAAGACAAATACACAGATTTAAAATTCAGCGGTATTTCCTTTATTGTATTTGGTCTTTTGGGACTCGGTCTTTTGGCACTGAATTTATTTGAATACATTAACTTATTTAATAAATTTTCATCCTTAATCATGGTCGTTGTCTTTGTCATTTTCTTCATTGTAGGAATTACTTCTCTTCTGCGTGCAAAGAAAATGAAATCCATGGTTTCCCAGGAAGAAAGAGCAAGTGATGATGTATTAGACTGGATTGAAGCAAACATCACTGATGAATACATCTCATCTTTAATTAATGAAGAAGAAACAGAAGAAAAAAACTACTTCACCGCCCACTCGGCAATGTGTAATAAAGTTAAAGAACAGTTTCCTCTCTTCAACGAAAACTATATTGATGAATTAATGGATGAACGTTACAACGAATACTGCGACTCCATCAACTAAACACTTCTCTATAAAAAAAGGAAGTTTAATCGGTTCAAGACTATAATGCACTGCATTATCCTGTGTTGAACCAATTAAACTTCTCTTTTTTACTTCATTAGGTGCATTTTTCTAGCTAACAAATATAATCTTCTTCCCATCGGGAAATCAAACAATTCTTCTTTTGTCAGACCTTTCAGCAGAAGAAACGCCGTAAAGTATACCACTACCGCCACACAGACCGCAAGCATTGTACGAATCAAATTTGAGCCAATCACAAAACCCACAAGACCGTAAACACTTACCGCAGCAAGCGCCATCCAAAATCCCGCTGCCAAAGGAGCAAAGAACGTCTTAATAACTTCCTGCCGGTACGAAGGCACATAGCGTTTGATTGCACGAAGATTCAGAATAAATACAAGAATCGGGAATGTGATATTACCAATCAAAAGTGCATAAACGCCAATGTTGGTACAAGCTAGGAAAAACGATACAATTCCTATATGAATCACCAGCGAAATTGCTGAGTGGATTACCGGAATCCGCATTTTATCAATACTCTGCAAGGCACCGCCGGTCACATTGGAAAGTGCATAAAGATAATAGCAGTTGCACCAACTGTCATCATATGCCCGCCAAGGACATAGTTTGAGGATGAAAACAGCATGCGCACAACCGGCTGTCCAAGAACCGTAAGTCCCAGTGCACACGGAATTGCTATAATCATGTTAAATTTAATACCGGAAGCAACATTATAGTTCCACTGTTCATCATCTCCCTCCGTGTATGCTGCCACCGCACTTGGTATCATGGAAGAAGCAATGGCTGTTGAAATCGCAATTGGTACACTGCACAATAAGCGGTATTTGGAACTGTACACACCAATAAAACTTTTAATGGAAACAGCATCCAAACCTCTTTTTGCTGAGATAAAACCAAACAATTTATAATCAATTAACCCACTAATATTATAAACTGTCTGCGAAAGAACAATCGGAAGAATCGTAAGAATCAAAATCTTAAACAACGATTGGTAAGATTCCAGATTTCCGGTCACATCTTTCTTTTCTAACTTTGCCTGAACCGGACGGTATAACCAGTATACAAACATAACAAGCAAAAGAGCCGATGCCGCACCAAGACATGTACCAAGGGTACCACCCGCTGCTCCCCCCATGCAGCCTGCTGCAAACTATCAGCATTCCACTTCATAAACAAATAGCTTGCCGCCACACTGACAATGGCATTGACCACCTGCTCAATAATCTGTGAAACCGCTGTCGGTATCATGGTTCTTTTTCCCTGGAAGAAACCACGAAACACACCTAATAAAGGCCACAATAAAAATTGTAGGTGCAAGTACACGCAAAGGAATCTGAACACCACTGTATTCCGGATAAATCGTATGTTCAATCACACCTGCCCCAAAAAACAAGATCAAAGCAAATGCGCCGCCGGAGATTATGGCAAAACGCAGGGCAACTTTCAAAATTCTTCCTGTATTTTTATGTTCTCTGTTTGCCTGTCTGGCAGAAATCATTTTGATAAAGCAAGTGGCAGGCTATAAGAAGAAATAATCAAAATCAAATCATAAATCTCAAAAGCAACTGCATAGATTCCATTTCCCTCTTCGCCAAGGATATTAGACATCGGGATTCGGTAAACCATACCGATAATTCGTACGATAAGCGATGCCATCGCCAAAATACCGCCCTGCTTTAAATAATCCGCATTTTTCTTTTTCGTACTCAATGCTCTATTCGTCCTTTCACTTAATCAAATTCTGTCGATTTTTAGGGTACACGGCAATGTAAGTTTTGCCCGGGTTAATCGTCAGCACATTACCGGACTCATCATAGTACGCCATTTCATTCGTTGTTTCCACACGTTTCCACGTAATAGAAATCCGTTTGCCATCGCTGTAATAATACCCTTTTCCGGAAGTATTGCCAAGTTTCATCGTCTGGTATCCATTGTGGTCAATATTTGACTCACTCACCAGTTGTATAATTACATTTTTAAATGCAAGCTGTTTTTGTAATACGTGTCCATATGTTTTTGCCCGTATTCATATTTTTTATAGGTTTTACTCTTAGCACTGTATTTCATCTTACATGTGGAGTAATTCGAAAACGGAATCGTAACCGACTTAGCGGTTTTTCCATTTGCAGGTTCCGTATCCTCATTCGCAAAAATTAAAATGTTTTGCCATTGCCTCGGAGTTCCTCGTCAATGAATATCCAAGCTTTTTTGCACCTTTTTCATTTTCTTTCCATTTGTAAACACATTGTGAGGGGCACGGATGGATAAATCTCTGGCATACACAACACCACCAATTGCTGACAAACCACTCAAATTGTTTGTTCCCAACTTTTTAATTTTTGACACTGCATATTTGGTATGTCCAAAATGACAGAAAATCGCATCCCATTCTTTGGCAAACTGCACATAGTAGTGTCTTGCACTTCGCACTGAACCAATCTTTTTTCACCTTGCTGACATCCTCATAGACCGCCATCATGCGGGTAATTCCACCTTCTGCCAGTGCCTCATAAATAATATCTGCTTTCGATGTTCCTTTTTGATTTCGAAACGCATACTCAATATTGTTTATCATAATCGCATAGGGACGCTTCTTTGCCACAGACGGCTTAATATATTTACCGGTAAGCTCACTTTTAACCATACCTTCATATGGATTTTTCGTTGCCTGCGGCTCATTTTCCTGTTGCTTTGTCTGAACTTGTTTGTCCGTCTGCGGATTATTTTTTCTGCAAAGACTTTCTTCCACAAAGCCAGATACAATCCTACGGCAATCAGCGATAACAACGCAATCCCACATAAAGCTAAAACAATTTTTTCTGTTTCTGATTCATATTACCCTCACTTTCGCAGTCTCATTATCTCAAAATTTGTAACTTTTTTCATGATTTCACGCTGCTTTTTCTTCCATTTCTGCCCTTTCATCCTCTTCCATATGGTCATAGCCAAACAAAGGAAGAAGACTGTGCACAACTAAGAATGAAAACTCTCGCAGTAACGAGTGTCCATATTCTTCTGCCTGTTCGCATACAACCTCCGAACACAAAACAATATCTCCTAACATCATTTCTTCTGATTCTGGGAAACAGTAAGTGTCTTGCAGAACTTCTCCCCGAAAAATCCGCCGGGGCATCATATTCCATCATCGGAAAACTAAGCACATCCGTTTGGCCTGTCAACATTCCGGTGTGTTCGGTTGAGTTCATGAATTTCTTCCTTTGTAACAAGAGTAACACTAATTTCCGGCTCATAGGGGCACTTCACAAAATCCGTAACAAATGCTGCCAGTTTCTTAATTTGCTCTTCCGGCTCAAAAGGAAAAGTAACTTTCCCCATATCTTCTAAATAAATTGTCATCGTTTTCCTGCTTTCTTTGTCTGTGTGCTTGCTTTTTTACGCGACTCTTTGTAGTTTTCACGTGCCTCATACTTTTCATAGGCATGTACAATTTTCTGTACTAACGGATGACGCACCACATCTTTATTGGTCAGATAGGAAAAACCGATATCCTCTACCTGTTCCAATACTTTCGATGCCTGTTCCAAACCGGATTGTGTCTGAAAAGGTAAATCTTTCTGCGACAAATCGCCGGTTATCACAACTTTTGAACCAAATCCAATACGCGTCAAAAACATTTTCATCTGTGCCGGCGTTGTGTTCTGCGCCTCATCAAGAATAATAAACGCATTATCTAACGTTCTTCCTCGCATATAAGCAAGTGGCGCCACTTCAATCGGAGGCTTTTCAGAGTTCTTAATAAAACTGTCCGCTCCCATAATCTGGTAAAGTGCATCATATAAGGGTCTTAAATACGGGTCAATTACTTTACTCTGTAAATCACCCGGCAGAAAGCCGAGATTTTCTCCCGCTTCAATCGCCGGTCTTGTCAAAATAATTTTACTGACTTCATCATTTTTAAATGCCTGAATTGCCATAGCCATCGCCAAATAGGTCTTTCCGGTTCCTGCCGGTCCGATTCCAAACACCATCATTTTTTTCTCGTATCTGGTTTACATATTTCTGCTGACCTCTGGTTTTTGGCTTAATCGGTTTTCCCTGAATGGTGTAGCCAATCAATTCTTTGTCAATCTCTGCTAATGACACATCCGAATGTTCCTTCGATAGTGCTAGAACATAATCTACATTCTGCTCCGTAATCGTATTCCCACGCTCCGAAAGTGTAAGCTCCGAAAATATATTTTTTGCCTGTTCAACTGCCGATTCACTTCCTACCAGTTTAACCGCACCATCGCGCAGAATTACGCTTATCCGAAGCGTTCGTTCAATCTTCTTTACATGACAGTCAAGACCGCCAAACAAATTCCTTTCATGCTCCAAAGGAATCTCTAAAGATTACTTCATGAGTCTCCATCCTGCTTTTCCTCTGCTTTCTTATCAATCTTAAGTTCGCTCTCTGCGATATATTGTTTCCTTGTTTTTTTGCAAAGAAACGAATCTGTCCACTGATTAACCAGTCCTTTTCATTTTGTTTGGTTATTTTCGCTTCCTTTGAAAGAATCTCAATCCATCCTGTCTGCACTGCCGCAATAATTTCTGATACAGCCGCTTTCCCTCTTTAAAAATTTCTTTGCGGTTTCTCTTTCGAATCACAAACGTATACTCTCGAAACTCCTTTTTTCGTTTCGTAAAAAGTAAAAGGAATCGGTAAATCCTCCCCATTTGGGCAATATCGTTGTTATTATATCATATTTCTTAGCGTTATTAAACCGTTTAATTGGTTTTTTTATCACGAAAGTCTTGTGATTGATTTCATACTCAGTCTGGTAGATTTTTTTCCCTGTATATTCCTTTTTCGCAGACCTTCACTGGGATTTCTTTAGAAAATTTTCTGTCGCAGACAAGTAAAACCTCTCCTTTTGCTACCACTCCCATCTTATCCACAACCGTCTCATCATCTCCGGTAACCGGAACAATCCCGGAAATCAAAATTTGCCCCTTTTTCACCTTTTGTCCCGGCTTAACACATGCCACACCGCGGTTTTACAACAATTTTTTAACAATTCCGCTTTTTCTGCTACCAGGTGACAAGAACCGACCTGCGCGTTCCCGTCCTACTTCCGGATTCGCTTCTTTTATAGAAATCACAAGAAGACTTCCTTTTTCTTCTGCAGACACCCAGCTGATATCGGATGCTTTTGACGAATACTTTTTCAATTGTATCACAGTGCAGGCTGCGCCGTTTCATTCCGCGGTATACCTGTAGAGAATTTACGGTTTTTAATAATGTTTCTTTCGTATAAGTAACCTGTCCCTGAAACTGAATTTGCCAGACAAAGGTAGACAAAAAATGCAAAAGGAAGAAAAAGAGCAGAAAGCCCGAAAAAAAAAAGTCCAGTTTTTCTTCATTCTCCCGATATAAAAAGGAAAACCCTTCTTTTTTTAATCTGCGGATTTAATTTCGTTTTATAGACAATGGGTTTCATCTTTTTAAAATCTTTCACAAAAACACAAAATTCTACTGCTTGTTCTCTTTTTACTCCCCATAATAAAATGCCGTGATGACGGCACATATTCATAAAACGCTCGAAACTTCCTTTATGCGATTGGCAGACAACATAGCCCTGTAACCACTTCAGTCAATTCCCCTTATGTGCCAATGTACTCAACACAGCAGATTTCACCATATATTTTACAAGCTTCTTTGGTAAACCGGTCTATTCTAAGACACGTACCGCGGACAATCAATTTGTTGTGTCTTCCTGTAACTTAATCTGCTCGGATGTATAATCAATAATGGACTGGTAGTTCTCAACCAATGCCATTTCTTTTCCATACAAATTCACAACCGTTGTATTTCCTAAAATATCCGGCGCCAAATGAAGTTTTTCTGAAAGGTTTCCCATAAAAACACAGCCCTTTTCTTTTTTATTCTATGCCGTTCCCACGGCTGCGGTTCCAATGCATAAGAAAAGTCTGTCTCCATAATAGTTTATGAAAACAGACTTTCTCATATGTGCTTCTTATTTGTATTTTCTTTTTACGAGCTGCTTCAGACTTTTTCTTACGTCTTACGCTTGGTTTTTCATAATGCTCTCTCTTACGAATCTCCTGCTGAATACCAGCTTTTGCACAGTTTCTCTTGAAACGGCGCAATGCGCTATCCAATGATTCGTTTTCTTTAACTGTTACACTAGACATTGTATCACACCTTACCTCCCTCCAGTTGTAGATTGTGCTTCAATACAACTGATCGGGTATTTTTTCGCACTACCTAAGATTATACCATAAAATTCCCATACGTCAACTGTTTTTGCAAATTCGTCTAAAGTTCCAAAGCGAAATCCCTTTTTCTTAAGGAAAGTAAGAACCGCTCCCAAAGCCTCGGTATTTGACTTCGAGCACGCATGAATCAGTGGAATCATTCCATTATGGTAATAAGTCTTAAATTTGCGAATCACAAAATTCTTTCCCGGCTGATTGGCCGTGTCGTAATCATAATAAGCTAAACTCCAAAAAATCGTCGAATATCCCATCGATTTAGCCACCTTAATACTCCGCATGCTAAAGTTTCCCTCCGGTGGACGGATAAAAGGATCCATTTTAAAACCAGTCTTCTTTTTTCATTGCCTTTTCACATTCTTTGATTTCTCTTTGAATACGTTTTACACTCAGTTTTGCCATTCTTGGATGATGCGTTGTGTGATTTCCTACCAGATGACCTTCTTTTTTCATCTTTTTAACCAATCCCGGACTTGACATAATATAGTCTTTTGTCACAAAAAAAGATTGCTTTTGCATGATGTTTTTTTCAATGTTTTCAAAATTTTCTTTGTATACCCAGCCTCATAACCACAATCAAAACTCAGATATACAACCTTGTTCTTTTTGAACATTTTCTATGTAATACGCATGGTCTTTTTACATTTCCATCCTGCAGGTCCGGTTCCATTCGGTTTTTGTGATTTAAATTCTGTCCTAATCCCCAATTATACGACTGCGTAGAATAAGAAGACAGCGGTCGTTTTGCCTGACAAACCATTACGCCACCAGTCATACACAAAAAGTGCTGTCAGAAACATTGTAAAAATTCGTTTTTCATTCGTTTTCCCCCTGTTCATTAAAAAATACCGGCAAGCAATGCGCCTGCCACTGCCCCAACTGCCACAATCACAAGTCCCATATCAAAATATGCAGAACAAGTGCCACAAGCGTTCCCGCCGTAGAAGTAACTACATTTCCGGTTGCCGTAAAAATAGCCGGAAACGCGGGTGCCGCCAATACCGCATAAGGCACATAATACAAAAAGGACGTAAGCCACTGCGATGTAATTTCTTTTCGAAACACCGTAATTGGAAGAACGCGAATCAGATAGGTAATCACTGCCATTACCGCAATATAAATCAACTGCTCTGTCATGCTTTAACCTCCTTTTTACCGGGAACATAAACGCTCCTATAGATGCTGCAATCACGGTAGAAAGAATCACCTGAAAGCCAATGGAAATTTCTTTGAGTACCGGTGTCGCAGTAAAAATACACTGGCAGATAACAGCAATACCAATAACAAATAAAACGGCCTTGCTCTTTTTTGCCGGCGGTATGATAATTGCAATAAACATCGCATACAGACCAAGTTCCATCGCAGCTGATAAAGCCCCCGGCATAATCTGAGACGCAAGTGCCCCGGCTGCGGTACCAACTGTCCATCAAAGACCGGCACCGTAATCAAGCCATACATAAAGCGCGCCGACAAAGATTCTGTCTCCATTGATGACACTGCAAAAATCTCATCCGTAATACCATAGCCAATCATCAACCGCTGGCGTAAAGTCATCTTCTTGTCCACTTTCTGCGATAAAAGAAAACGACATCAACATATATCGCACATTAATAATAAACGTAGTCATTGCCATTTCTAAATAACTGCCATGTGCTGCCATAATTGCCACTCCGGCAAACTGTCCGGCGGATGTTACATTGGCAACAGAAATCAAAATCGTAATCCACACAGGAATTCCTGCATTTACTGCTTTTACACCAAATGTAAAGGACACCGACAAATAACCGATTGCAATCGGCAGTCCTTTTATCCCTCGTATCCAATCATTCATTTTCCTTATGAAAAGTCACTGTAATCTCAGTTCCTTTATCCTCCTCGCTTGTTACTTCAATATCCGCATGATGAACTGCCACAATATGTTTTACAATAGCAAGTCCAAGTCCGGTTCCGCCGGTTTCTCTCGAACGCCCCTTGTCCACCCGGTAAAAACGTTCGAAAATACGTTCCTGATTTTCTTTGCTGATTCCAATTCCGGTATCTTTTACACAAAATATGACGGTATTTTCCGTTTCCGCCAAACACACTACAACCTGACCGCCTTCTTTATTATAGCGAATTCCGTTATCAATTAAATTATATACCAGTTCCTCCAGCATTTTTGTCACGCCATGAATCATCACAACTTCCGGCACTGTCTCCAGATGAAGCGTAACATTTCTCTTTTTTGCCGCCAAAGCAAGCAAATCCCCGCAGTTACGTACTGTATCCGCAAAATTCACCCACGCAAAATCATCGTTAAAATTTCTTGTATCCAATTCAGATACCTGCAAAATATCATTAATCAAAGTCAGAAGACGCGACGAATTTTTCTGGATTTCCCCGGCAAAACGTACCGCATCTTCTCCTTTTGCCATTCCTCCGGCAATCAGTTCCGAATAACCGGAAATTGATGTCAAAGGCGTTTTCAATTCATGGGAAACATTCGCCGTAAATTCCTGCCGCATATTACTACTTTTTACAATATCCCGGTGCTGCTTTTGAATCGTATTCAAAAAAGGAGTTAATTCTTTGTAACCGGTTGCCAGTTCCTCGCGATCCATGTTCTTTGCAAGCATTTCAATCGGTTTAACAATACTTTTCGCAAATAATCTTGATAAAAAAGATAGACACCACAAACAAAAGAATCGCAATTCCTCCAATAAATGGTGAAACTCGCATCAAAAAGCTAATAAAACTCTGACTTTCTTTTGCCAAACGGAGAATATTACCATTGCTTAACCGTATTGCATAGTAATAAGAAGCATGAGATAATGTATTAGAGGTTCGGATGGATTTTCCACTTCCCTTTTCTATCGCCTCTTTTACTTCTGGACGTTCTTTATGATTTCCTAAAACGTCTGCATTTACATCCGAATCAGCTAAGACAACTCCGTCTTTGTCAATCAGTGTCACGCGTATGTTATCAACTTTTTCTGCGAGATAATGCGGTCAGTATCTTTATAATTTACTAAATCCTCTCTAACATATCGGCACAGGTGTGAAGATTCTCAATGACCTCATTTTGAAACAAATTATAAAACACAACCGTTGTTAATAACAACACGGCAATCATCGATATCATAGCAATTGCCATAAAGTTTAACTGCATCCTTTTTTTCATTCTGTTTCATCCTCCGTTTTTCGGAAACAATATCCGACATTTCGTATCGTTTGTATCTGGCTGCCGGCTTCACCAAGTTTTTTCGCAGCGTCCGAATATGCATATCTAATGTTCTCGATTCTCCAAAAAATCAACACCCCAAATTAACTCCATCAAGAAGAATCCCTTGTCATCACCTGGTATGCATGGCTCATCAGTATCTGCAGTAATTCAAATTCTTTGTAAGTAAGCGGACATTTTTCTCCTTTTACAAAAACTTCTCTGGCGTCCTTATTTAATTCGATTTTCTGCCGGTTTCCAATGACAGAAATTTGTTTCTTTTGCTCGAAAATCGTCGCAGCAAAGCCCGGATACGTGAAACAAATTCCATTACACCAAATGGCTTTGTCAAATAGTCATCTGCCCCACAGTCAAGCCCCCTCACAATATCCAACTCTGAATCTCTGGCTGAAACCATAAGAATCGGAATCTTTGCATACAATTCTTTATCACGGATTTCTTTCACGATATGAAAACCATCTGCATCCGGTAACATCACATCCATCACAATCAAATCCGGTAATTTTTTTGCACGCTTTCCAAAAAGCGGAAACGCTTGTCAAAAGTGCCACCTCATGCCCGGCATTTTTTAGTGCAAAACTTTCAATTTCTCCAATTCCATCATCATCTTCGACAAGATAAATCAGTGCCATTTATATCCCCTCTTCTTTCCTTATTATTGCAAACTCATCGCAATACAGCAGTCATTTCCAACTACTGTCACTTTACCATAGGAACCGCAGATAAGCGGTATCATCGGTGCCACGTGTCCAATATCCAAATCCATAAAAATTGGCACATCAAATTCACTTAATATAGAAAGAACCGCTTCATATTGGTCAAGACCAGCAATTATCTGCCCCTGTACACCGGGACGTCCAATCAGAAAACCGCGGCAGGTATCAAACCAGCCCGCCTGCTTCAAGCTCCACAAAGTTCTTCTCATCTCAAATACATTCAAATCACAGGATTCCAAAAACCAAAGAATACCATCATCTTCATATTTTTTTGATTAAATTCCTTTACCTTATCAAATTTCGTTCCCCTCAAATGAGATAAGCAATCTAAGCATCCCCAAGCAGTCGTCCCTCAATCTTGAAAGATTTGCCTTCTTTCTTATTGGTATGCAGAACAAAAGGCTCTGTGACATGATAGGCAGCTAACGGATGCTCTTCATCTTTAGCGATTCCTTTTCCCACATCGGATAATTTTGCATCTCAAATTTTTTCCCCTGCAGTAATTCATAGGCATCCTGAATCGATGCATGCCACGGCTCCATACCAAAAGCTCCAGCATTTGGACCGTAAATTGCTGCCGTATCGGTCAGTGTTGCAAGTAAAAAATCAGATTTGTATTGTCTGAGTACCCCATAAAACCACTTAGGCGGCAATCGCTTTAATTGTCCAAAATCAATATATTCAAGTATTTCGCACATTAACTCACCACCGCCACAGGAAATCAATGCCTGATTTGTTTCTTTCTTATAATATTCCATAAATTCAGCCGCACATTTTTTCGGGCTGCTACTGATTCCTACACCATCTGACGCATAACAGTTAAACCCTAATTCAGTCTTAAAACCAAGCGCATTCCATTTTTTCAAACTGTTTTGAAAGGCAGAATAATACGGTTCACCCGCACAGCCAAACGATGGTGCAACAAATCCAATGGTATTTCCTTTTTTCAATAAACGACGGATAACGCATATCTCTCCTCCTTATTTATGGTATGGTTCATGATTCATAATGCGGTTTGCACGATAAATCTGCTCAAACAAAATAACGCGCATCAATTGATGGGAAAAGGTAAAATCCGAAAATGACAGCCTCTCATCCGCACGGTCAAGTAAGGATGTATGTAAGCCAAGAGACCCTCCAATCACAAAGGCAATGTGGCTTTTCCCCTGATTCATACACATTGAAAGGTGCTTTGCAAATCCTTCTGAGTCAAATTTCTTTCCCTTTAAATCAAGTGCAATCACATACATGGAATCTTTTATTTTGGAAAGCAGACGCTCTGCCTCCTTTTGCCGTATCTGTTCCTGCTGTAAATCCGATGCCTGTTCCGGTGTTTTCTCATCCGAAACTTCTATAATATCTACTTTCGCATACCGCGACAAACGCTTTTTATATTCATTTACCGCATCTGTATAAAACTTTTCTTTTATCTTTCCTACACATAATATCGTATACTGCATAATGTTTCTTCCTTTACTTTCATATGCCTAGTATAGCACATATACAAATACCACATCAATAAAAAGAAAAAAAATATGCAACTTTTTGAAAGCTGACATATTTTTGACACACACTATCTGTATATTAACACTTGGAAAGTTTATAACTTTCTACTCCCACCCTATTATACGCTTTGACACCTTCGGGTGTCAGGAAAGACACCTCCTCCCAGAGGTGTCTTTTCTGTTGTAGAGATTTTTTTCATTCTTATGTAGACAGTGACAAACTGACACATAATGCAGTATCAATCTTTTCAATTGCTTCCGTGTCCAAATGACACACTTTTTCACGTAATCGGGATTTATCAATCGTACGAACCTGTTCCAAAAGAATCACAGAATCTTTTACAATTCCATATTTGTGTGCATCCAATGCTACATGCGTTGGCAGTTTTGCCTTGTGCAGCTGGCTTGTAATTGCCGCACAAATAACCGTCGGGCTATAACGGTTGCCCATATCATTTTGTATAATAAGCACCGGCCTGCACTCCACCCTGTTCGGAGCCAATGACCGGTCGTAAATCTGCATAATAAATATCGCCTCGTTTTACAATCATGGTTTCACACTCCCTCATTTGATATTCCTATTATTCCCAATATACGAAACGATATTCAATTTGTTCAAAAGCTTTTATTATTCTCCTAAATATTTTCTAGGCACACGGTTTGTAATACTGCATACAAACTCATAATTAAATGAATGTGATTTTTCTGCAATCTCCTCAACGGGGATATTTTTTCTCCATCTTTTCCAAAAAATTGTTACCGTATCCCCGATAGCAGCTTCTTTAATATGAGACACATCCACCATAAACTGGTCCATACAGATTCTTCCTAAAATCGGTGCATACTGTCCATGAATCAAAACACGTCCTTTGCCTGACAAATCACGTTTCATGCCATCAGCATAACCAACCGGAATTGTAGCGACCGTCATTTTTCCTTCGCCGTAAATGTACCACCGTAACTGATACTCGTTCCCGGCTCTACGGTCTTTATATAAGAAATAATCGATTTCCATTGCATGGCAGGTTCCAATACAAGAACATCCTTTGCCACTTCATCAGACGGATACAGTCCGTAAGTCGTAATACCGGAACGTACCATATCAAGGTTAGCTTCCGAAAATCCAATAATCGAAGCACTATTTGACACATGGTGAATTGGAATCTTAACACCGCGTTTCTCTAATTCTTCAACAAAAGCCATATATTTTCTAAAAGGTTCTCTTGCCGGCTCAATGGTTTTCTCGTCAGCTCTGGCAAAATGCGTAAAAGATTCCTTCAACTTCCAGTCCCGGCAGTTTCGAAATTTTTCTACCGTATCCAAAGATTCTTCACAAGGGATAAAACCAATCCGGCTCATTCCGGTATCAACTTTATATGAATCTTTGCTTTTTTCCAAGTTTTAATGCTGTCTCGCTTAACTGCTCTGCCATTTCCCACGTATACACAGTCTGGGAAATCTGATATTGCACCAAATCCTCATAGGATTCTTCTCCTGTATATCCTAAAATCAAAATCAGTTTATCAATTCCTGCTTTTCGAAGTTCTATGGCTTCCTCTATCATGGCAACTCCGTAAGCATCTACCTGATCATATAATGCCGTCGCAACCTGTACGGCACCATGCCCATAAGCATTTGCCTTCACAATTGCCATTACCTTTGTTCCTTCTTTTTATATTTGTATGTACCTCATCGATATTATGCCGGATGGCATCTAAATTAACCTCTGCATAAGTACGATTAAACTGTTTCATTTTCATTTCCTTCTTTCTGAAAACATTTTGTATTTGTAAGAACCTCGGTCAAACCATCCAGCAAATCAGATGCCATGACTCCATACGGACTTTTCTGTTTTGCTGCCACATCACCGGAAAGACCATGCAGGTAAACACCGAGCTTTGCAGCCAAAAACGGATTCACATTCTGGGCAAGCAGACCGCTAATCACCCCGGTCAGCACATCACCCGAACCACCGGTTGCCATTCCATTATTTCCGGAAACATTGACATAACATTACGTCCCATCCGAGACAACAGTCCTTGCATCTTTTTTGCACCAAAAATACAATTTCTTGTTTTTGCCATCTTTTTCGTTGTCCCTAAAATATCCTCTTGTAGTTTGGGTATCGGAATCCCGGTTAGCACACTCATTTCCTTAACATGCGGTGTTAAGACAAAATTATCCCGAAACGTAATATCTTTTTTGCACAAATGGTTATCGCATCACCGTCTACCACAGTCGGAACTTTTGTATTTGCTAAGACGTACTCCACCAGTTCCTCTGATTGTTTGGATAAACCAATTCCCGGTCCAATCACGACAGCACTTGCAAGCGGAAGTACTTTTTTTATTTCCTCTCTGGTTGAAAAAAAGAATTTCCGGCAGTGCACTAAGCAGTGTATCCCGGTTTGATGGTGTCGATACGACATGCACAAGTCCTGCTCCCATACGATATGCGGCTTTTGCAGACAGAAAGCAGGCGCCACTCATAGTATCACACCCGGCAATTACAACCACTCTTCCAAACGTTCCCTTATGTGAATGAGCGATGCGCTTTGGAAGGTTACAAACAATATCATCCGGCTCATAATAGTAAGCATCTGCCTGCGCGAAAGCAACGCTTTTCCTTGGAAACCAATATCCGCCACATAAACTTTTCCGGCATATTCACACCCCGGATACAAAACAAGCCCGGTTTTGTTCACGCCAAAGGTAATCGTCGCTTCAGCCTGTACGGCACAGCCTAACACTTTCGCACTTTTTGCATGAATACCGGACGGAATATCTAATGAATAAACCGTCACGCCACTTTGATTCATATCTAAAATAACCTGTTCATACACACCGGTTACTTCTCTGAAAGTCCGATTCCAAAGACGGCATCAATTAAAATGTCGTATTCATCCATCGAAACAAGCGAATAGGCAAGAATCGGGACGTCACATGCCGAAGCAATTACAAGCTGTGTTTTCATTTCTTCTGACATATGTTCCGAATTTCCTACGACTGTTACTGCCGCCTGATATCCCATTTCATGTAAGATACGTGCCACACAGACGCCGTCACCGCCATTGTTTCCAATTCCACATACACAAAAAAGTATCCGATGGTCCGGCTTTCTCCAAAAGGACGGAAACCACCGACATCGCCGCCTTTTCCATCAAAAACAAGACTTGGCATCCCCATTGTATCAATAGCATGGGTATCAATTGCTTTCGCCTGTTCACCGGAATACATCTCTTTCATAAAAGCTCCTTCTTTCTATTCTTTTACATCGTCTGCCACAGCAATCACAAATGCCGTCGCAACTTCCTTTGTATTTGTGATAGAAATCTTCCAATCGGTAATCCCCATTTCTTCTGCTTTTTTCTCGCTGCACCATAAAGCGTAACATAGGGAGCACCGCTTTCTCTTCGCAGAATTTCCACTTCACAGGCATCAATGCCCGCAAAGCCGGTACCAAATGCTTTTACTACCGCTTCTTTCCCAGCAAAATCAGAAGCACCTCTCCTTTTTGCGTGTTCCATCTCCGCCCGTTCCTTTTCCGTAAAAATGCGATGGACAAAATGCTCTTTTTCCATCGCTTTTTACAACACGGGAAATCTCAATGGAATCTACACCAATTCCCAAGTATCATTCTTTTCCCTTCCTTTTATCATATAAATTCATTACGTCATGACCTAACAACCCATGCATCAAAGAATAGGCACTATCCATACTCTCCTCTAAATCATCTTTCCATTCCGTTTTCTCACGGAGGGAAATGCGGAGTTCTTCAATTTCCTGCTTTACAATTTTCAACTGCTCATCTCCATTTGCCAGACGCTCAAAACAATAATGTGCCCCTGTAGCAAGCAGTTCTTCATTTGCCTTTTTATCATTCTCGGAAGTTCAATCAATTCATCTGATTCCGTCTCTATCCGCTCTTTGATTTCCAAAAGAAGACGCTGCTGGTTTTTCTTCTTCTTATCACGTAAAGGCTCTGCATCATTCATCCCAGCCACAATGCCTTCCATCAATTTCTTTTCGTCTTTTTTAAATCTTTGATGTCATTTACTAAATACCCCTGCCTTTTGAGCAGTTCATTTAATTTCTCCTCAAGCTGGATAATCTCAGCCGGTTTTTCTCCCTGCGGAAACAAGGTATGCCAGCGACGGTCCAACACTAGAATAGGAACCTTTTTTCCCTTTTAAAGCTTCTCTCACCAGCGTTTCAAATTCTAAGTCTCGTCGTTTCATACCATTCCTCCTATTCTGGTAAGTTAGAAATATTGTAGGAAAGCCGCATCAAACTTTCTGCCAAATGTACATTTTCAACCGCAATATTTCCCGGAAGATTCAAATCGGTGGCGCAAAATTCCAAAATGCACTAACACCATACTGTACAAGCTGTTTCGCCACTGCCGGTGCAATTGATTTCGGCAGCGTAAGTGCTGCAATATCTACCGTATGTCCTTTTTACATATCCTTCTAAGTCTTTCATGTCATAAACCATCGTATGACCAATCTTTTTGCCAATCTTATCCGGATTGACATCAAAAACTGCCGATACCACAAATCCTCGTTTTTCAAAAACCGGCATAATTGGCAAGTGCATGCCCTAAGTTACCGGCACCAAGAATAATGACATGGTAATCCCTGTCAAGTCCCAAAATTTTACCTATTTCATTTTTCAAATAAGGAACATTATAACCATATCCCTGCTGACCAAAACCGCCAAAATTATTAAAATCCTGTCGGATTTGAGATGCTGTCACTTTCATTTGCTTACTTAACTCCCCAGATGAAATACGCTCAATTCCATTATCCAATAATTCACTTAAATATCTATAATACCGCGGCAAACGCTTAATTACTGCCGCTGAAATCTTTTTTTATCTGCCACAAAAGTATCCTCCAACGAAAATAAAAAGTACAAATCAGCCATAAAAAAGCTGTCTGTACTTATTATAATGGAATGTTAAAATTAGTCAATCTCCAATGTCCGCAAATGTTTCCATTTTCCCTTCTCAAACGGCTCCGGAATCAGGCAAGAAGACAAACGCAGGCATTTTAATCTGCGAAATTGATATAAAACCTCAATATGTTTTAACTCCAATGGCTTAAACTCATCAAATCCTGCTATCTCTATCACTTCAAGATTCGGAAATTCGCAGAGTGCATTTAAATCAAAGGACTCTTTTTGTAATCTTCCACAAAGAAACTTTTTTAACTTTCTTTTTTTCTTTTTTCGAAAGCCAGTTTTTTTGCCTTCTTCATTACGCTCAATGCGGCTGATTGCCTCTTCTCCGTAATAAATTCGATTGATACACATAGTAACCACCCTTTACTTTTTTGGTGTTCATAAAATAAGACGATTGAAAACGGCAAAATGTTGCAAAAAATTAAAATTATTATAAAATATGTTTTTGTTAGAAGTTTTTGGAGGATTCAAACATTATGATATTAGCATGCAATCATATTTCAAAGGCATTTGCAGACGAAACCGTTTTGTCAGATGCTGTTTTTCATATAAATGAAGGTGAACGCGCTGCCATCGTAGGAATTAACGGTGCCGGCAAAACAACACTGCTGCGAATCATTGTCGGTGAACTTCCGGCAGATTCCGGTGAAATTGTAACAGCTAAAGGAAGTACCATCGGCTATCTCCCACAGCAGCAGGGATATCACTCAGACAAAACAATTTATGAGGAATTATTGGCTGTCAAATCGGATGTCATTGAAATGGACGAAAAAAATCCGTGCAATGGAGCAGCAAATGACAACTTTAGAAGGTGCCGAATTAGAACGTGTATTAAACCAATACCATAAGCTGCAAACGGCTTTTGAAGATGGTGAAGGATATACTTACAAAAGTAAAGTTCTCGGCGTCATTAACGGTCTTGGCTTTCGCGGAGAAGCGATGCACCAGTGCATCAACAATCTCTCCGGTGGACAAAAAACAAGGGTTGCTCTTGGTAAACTTCTGTTATCAGAACCGGACTTATTGTTGATGGATGAGCCTACAAACCACTTAGATTTGGAATCCGTGCGCTGGCTGGAAAACTATTTAAACGGTTACAAGGGAAGTGTCTTAGTTGTCTCTCACCACCGCTTTTTCATCGACCGCATCGCCGAGAAAAATTATTGAAATTGACCACGGCAAAGTAATAACTTTTACCGGTGACTATACCAGTTATTCCGAAAAAAGAAAAAATTACGCGAGGAAATGATTCACCGCTACTATAACCAGCAGCAGGAAATCAAACACCAGGAAGCCGTCATCCAGAAATTAAAATCCTTTAACCGTGAAAAGTCAATTCGCCGTGCGGAAAGCCGTGAAAAAAATGTTAGCCAAAATCGAACGTGTAGAAAAGCCGGTGGAATACGAAAATCACTTTCTCTTTCCCTGACTCCTTCAGTAATCAGTGGAAATGATGTTTTGACGGTCACGGATTTTGCCAAAAGTTTTGGAGAAAACCACTTGTTTGATCATCTTTCCTTTTCAATTAAACGAGGCGAAAAGGTGGCAATTATCGGCAAGAATGGAACCGGCAAAACAACACTTTTAAAATTAATTCAGGAATGATTCCGGTTGATGAAGGAAGTGCCGTAACCGGCTCTCATGTCGAAATCGGTTACTATGACCAGGAACATCAGATGCTTAACGATGATAAAACCATCTTTGAAGAAATTCAGGATGATTACCCGGATTTGACAAATACAGCAATTCGTAATGTTCTCGCTGCCTTTTTATTTACGGGAGATGATGTTTTTAAACCGATTCATCTTCTCAGCGGTGGTGAAAAAGGTCGTGTATCATTGGCGAAACTGATGCTGTCAAAGGCAAACTTTTTACTCCTTGACGAGCCGACCAACCATTTGGATATTACCTCCAGGAAATTTTGGAATCCGCAATTAATAAATATGAGGGAACCGTGCTTTACGTCTCGCATGACCGTTATTTTATCAACCGCACCGCCACAAGAATTTTGGATTTAACCGGGCACAAACTGCTCTCCTACAGTGGAAATTATGCGTACTATCTGGAGAAAAAAGATATGGTGGAAAGCCGCTTTTTAACAGATGACGATAAAACCATGCAGACTTCTGCAAAAAAAGATACAAAAAGAAGAAGGTAAGCTTGACTGGCAGGAGCAGAAAAAACTGGCAGCGAAAAAGCGAAAAATTGAGAACGAATATCAAAAACCGAACAAGAAATTGAAGCACTGGAAACGGACATTGCAAATCTTGATGAGGAACTGATGCGTCCGGAATATGCATGCAATGCTCATAAACTAAACGAATTATCAACCGCCCGCGAAGAAAAAGAAACCGCTCTCACTGCCGCTATGGAGCAATGGGAACGGTTAGCCGAACAATTAGAAGAATTTGAAGTTACTGAGTAATCCGCTTAGTAACTTCATTTGCTTTTGCATAAATTTCCGATGGACTTTCTCCCACAAAAAACTCGCCATTTTCATAGAGAACCATGCCATTTACCATCGTCATTTTCACATTTTCTTTACTACCACTGTATACTAAGTTTTTCACAAGATTATGCACAGGCTGCATATTTTACTGTAAATCAATTAAAATCAAATCAGCAAACTGGTCCTTTCTTTACATACATGCATTCCGGCAGCCCCGTTTCCAGTGCACCACCGGTTGTAGCCATCTTTAAAACATCTGCGGCATCCATAACCGCAGCATCCTTATATTTTAATTTCGGAAGAACTGCTGCTAAATACATTTCCCGGAACATGTCAAGTGCATTATTGCTCGCCGGTCCATCCGTGCCAATCGCCAGGTTAATTCCCGCCTTTTTTAAAGCAGGTAAATCCGCAATTCCACTCGCAAGTTTTGCATTGGATGAAGGATTCGTAACAATCGACACCTTTTTCTCCCTGCAAATATTCCGGTCTGTTTCATCCATCCAGACACCGTGGAAACCACCACCGCCATAGTCAAACAAACCAATTGAATCCAAAAACTGAACCGGTGACATACCATAACGCATTTTACATTCTTCCACTTCTTTTTTGGTCTCTGCCAGATGCAGATACACCGGCTGTTTGTATTCATGAGCAAGTTCTGCCATGCCCTCTAACAATTCGCGGCTTGTTGTATATTCAGCATGAACACCAAGGCGAAATGACACCAGTTCATTCCCCTTGTTCAGCATTTCATATTCCTCTCTTGTGCGTGCAAGCGAACCGGTAAAATTATTTAGTTCGCCACAAAAAAAACTGTACGAAATCCCATTTGAACCGATGTTTTGGCATGCTGATAATTATCCACATACATATCAAAATTTTAGGTAATTCCACTTGTCAGATATTCTAAAACTGCCACCTTGGATAAGATTTCAATATCCCCTTTCTGCAGTTTTGCTTCCATTGGAGACACCCTGTCATTTAACCAGTTCTGTAATGGCAGATCATCCGCATAGGATCGAAGAAATGTCATGGCAGAATGTGTGGGCATTTTTAAAACCAGGCATTAAAAAGATTTCCTTCGCAGTCAATTTCCCGTGTAAATTTTCTTTTATTAAGTTCTGAATTGTTTTCCCCACATAAGAAATACGGTTTCCATCAATGTGTACTTCTCCATCAAAGACTTCCGCATCTTCTTCCATCGTAAGAATTTTCGCATGATATAATCGTATGGAAGACATCCTAACACATCCTTTCAATGGCTGATTTCACAAGTGTTTTAAACTTCGGTGCCACACGGTCAGCCACTTCTTTTACCTCCTCATGACTCAATGGATTTGCTGCTGTTCCTCCCGCCATATTCGAAATACAAGAGACACCGCATACGCGCATTCCCATATGTCTGCCGACAATTGCCTCTACCGCCGTGCCCATTCCCACGGCATCAGCACCAAACATACCAAACATTTTCACCTCTGCCGGTGATTCATACGCAGGTCCCGTTGTCTGAAGATAAACACCTTCCTTTAAAACAATATCATTAACTTTTGCTTCTTTTGTGAGAATCTTCCGTAGTTCCAAATCATAAATTGTATCCATGGACGGAAAACGCACGCCAAATGAATCTACGTTTTTTCCAATCAATGGAGATGGCACAAAGGAACTAATCTGGTCAGTTAGCATCATCAAATCTCCTGCCTCCACCTTCTCACTGATTCCTCCGGCTGCATTTGTCAAAAACAAGATTTTCGCTCCCAGTAAACACATCACACGAACCGGCAAAACAACATCCTCCATCGAATAACCTTCATAGTAATGAACGCGTCCCTGCATAATGACAACTTTCGTGTCTCCAATTAATCCAAAAACAAACCGTCCATTATGTCCTGCCACAGTAGAAACCGGAAATCCCGGAATCTCGTGGTAATCAATGGATGCCACGCATTCAATCTCATCCGCTAATGCTCCCAGTCCGCTTCCCAAAATCAAAGCAGCCTGTGGCTTGAAATCTGTAATTTTTCGAATCTGTTTTACACACTCTCTTACTTTTTGTTCCATAATAACCCCTCCTTGTTATATAAACTCTGCAAATACACGGTTGCTGACATCAATTCCAAAATCAGTCAGGCAATACCTGTCACCATTTTCCTTTATCAATCCTTCACGAATGCACTTTTCTAAGGAACTTTGATAATAAGTTTCCATCGGCACTAAAAAATTCTGATAAAACATTTTTCTCGATACACCTTCCATCATCCGAAGTCCCAGATACATAAACTCTGCCATGCAGTCTTCCTTTGTTAATTCCTCTTTTTCAACAACCGGCAATTTTCCATTCTTTATTTTCTGCCCATAAGTCTTAAAATTTCGCTCATTGGAAAACCGCACATTCTCCATGCACGATGACGCTCCTAATCCAAGTCCAAGATAAGGAAAACGTTTCCAGTATTTTTTGTTGTGATCACACTCTTTTCCTGCTTTGGCATAATTGGATATCTCATAGCGGTGATACCCAAAATCCGAGAGCCTCTCTTTCGTCAGTTCATACATCTGCCTGTCCTCTTCTTCCGAAACAGGCGGGCATTCCCCATACTTTTCGTAAAACGGGTTCCCTCTTCCAAAATCAGGCTGTACGAAGAAATATGCTCCGGTGCAAGTTCACACACACGTGTCAATGTCTGCTCGTATCCTGCTACAGTCTGCTCAGGAATTGCCGACATTAAATCCACATTGATGTTAGCAAATCCACATTCTCTTGCCTGATGAAAACTCACCAAAAAATCGTCATAGCTGTGAATTCTGCCAAGACAAGCAAGCTCAGAAGAAATCGTCGACTGAAGTCCAAAACTAATCCGATTTACGCCAGCCTTTTTATAATTTTTCAGTTTTTCAGCGTCTACCGTACCTGGGTTACATTCGATGGTATATTCCATTTTATCAGATAAATGAAATGATTTTACCATTTCATTCTGTAAAACATCAAACTGCCTCTCCGTAAGCAGAGATGGCGTTCCTCCACCGATAAAAATGGTATCTACCGCATCATTTGATACCTTGTCTTTCCAAAGCTGCATTTCCATAGCAAGTGCTTTTACATACTCATCTTTCAGCGCTTCTTTGGCAGGAAATGAAAGGAAATCACAGTAATTACACTTTTTCACGCAAAACGGAATGTGAAGATACAAGCCAAATGTACTCATTTATTCTTCCTCATCCAGTTTCAAAACACTCATAAATGCCTTCTGCGGAATTTCTACATTGCCAATCTGGCGCATTCTCTTCTTTCCTTCCTTCTGCTTTTCAAGAAGTTTTCTCTTTCGTGAAATGTCGCCGCCATAACATTTGGCAAGGACGTCTTTGCGCACTGCCTTAACCGTTTCACGGGCAATTACTTTATTTCCAATGGCTGCCTGAATCGGAATTTCAAAAGATGTCTCGGAATTTCATTTTTCAATTTCTGGCACATCTTTCTTCCACGCTCATAAGCAGAACTTTCATGCACAATAAAGGACAGCGCATCGACTTCCTCTTTATTAATCAAAATGTTTAACTTCACAAGACTTGCTGTCTCATAGCCCTTCATCTCATAATCAAAGGAAGCGTAACCACGGGAACGTGATTTTAAGGAATCAAAAAAGTCGTAAATAATTTCATTCAACGGCAGTGTGTATTTCAAAAGCGCACGTGTCTCTTCCATATATTCCATGCCCTGATAGACACCACGTCTTTCCTGACAAAGTTTCATAATGGCTCCCACAAATTCTGTCGTCACCATAATCTCTGCATCCACAACCGGTTCTTCCATATGCTCAATTTCGGATGGATCCGGGAGGTTTGAAGGATTCGTCACTTCGACCATTTCCCCATTTGTTTTATAGACATGGTAAACAACGCCCGGTGCTGTCGTAACCAAATCCAGGTTATATTCTCTCTCTAAACGTTCCTGAATAACTTCCAAATGTAAAGTCCTAAAATCCACAGCGGAAACCAAATCCAAGGGCAACCGAAGTCTCTGCCTCAAACTGTAACGAAGCATCATTTAACTGCAATTTCTCCAGTGCATCGCGCAAATCCTGATATTTGGCACCATCCCGGATAAAGACCACAGTAAACCATCGGCATTACTTTTTTATATCCCGGCAGTGCCTCTTTGCATGGATTTTCAGCATCTGTTACGGTATCACCGACACGTGTTCCCTCTACATTTTTCAAACTGGCAGTAATATAGCCAACCATGCCCGCGGTCAATTCTTCGCAGGGAATAAACTGACCGGCACCAAAAATACCAACTTCTACCACTTCTTCTTCCAAACCGGTCGCCATCATGTGAATTTTCGTTCCCTTTTTCACGATACCGTCAAATAAGCGACAGAAAATAATAACCCCTTTATAGGAATCATAAACAGAATCAAAAACTAAAGCCTTAAGCGGTGCTGTATCATCACCCTGCGGTGCCGGTATTTTTCACAATCTGCTCCAACACTTCTTCAATGTTCGTTCCTAATTTTGCGGAAATCAATGGGGCATCCTGTGCCTCAATTCCAATGACATCCTCGATTTCATTTTTTACACGGTCCGGGTCAGCACTCGGCAAATCAATTTTATTGATAACCGGCATAATTTCCAAATCATGGTCAATTGCCAGATAACAGTTTGCTAACGTCTGTGCCTCAATTCCCTGTGCCGCATCGACAATCAAAATGGCGCCCTCACACGCCGCCAAACTTCTTGATACCTCATAATTGAAATCCACGTGTCCCGGTGTATCAATCAGGTTAAACAAATATTCTTCACCGTTTTTTGCCGTGTACGCCAGACGAACTGCCTGTGATTTAATCGTAATTCCACGTTCACGTTCCAATTCCATGTTGTCAAGCACCTGTGCCTGCATCTCACGGCTTGTAAGCAATCCGGTCCGTTCAATAATACGGTCGGCAAGCGTTGATTTTCCATGGTCAATATGTGCTACAATACAAAAATTTCTTATATGATCTTTTCCAATAACTGACATAATTGTAATTCTTTCCTTTCCTACCACAAATCTATCCCTATCTTAGCATAATTACACATATTTTGCCACAAAAAGTTCCTATCCGCCTTGTCTTTTCCACATTTATGGTGTAGAATACAGATAATTAAGTCAAGGAGGGACACAAAATGAGAAAACAGATGGCTAAAATACTAACCGCCGTTTTACTGCTCGGCACATTGACTAATGTCTCGACTGCAAAAGCAGCGGCACCAAAGCTAAATAAATCCAAATTAACACTTTATATTGGAAGTAATTACACATTAAAAGTAAAAAAAGCTTCCGGCAAGGTAAAATGGAGTTCCGGTAAAAAATCCGTTGCAACCGTTTCTTCCAAAGGAAAAGTAGTTGCAAAAAAAAGCGGGAAAGGCTAAAATCACAGCAAAAATTGGCAGCAAAAAGCTGATTTGCCGGCTGACAGTAAAAAACGACCACTTGGAAAAGGAACAAAGGCAAGTCCAAAGTCCGCTTATAACAACAATTCCTTTACCTTCTATGAGGAAGGCAAAAAAATCGGAAAAATTTCCATGCAGTTAGAGTCCTTTGCTTCCGGTGCCGAATCCGCTAAATTAGCAAAAAGAATTCATCTAATTTAGTTCCAAAATCAAATGAGGAATATTTGTATTTCCGCTTTAAGATTACCTATCATTCGGGTACACAGACAATTAAGGCAAAAGATGTTTTTAATTACTACTACAATATTTTCGGAGCAAACTCTACAAAACAGATGACAAACTTAGATTGGGGATTCTTCTTTGAAGATGTCGATGATTTAGGTCAGGTGCTGTTATCTCCGGGCAACACGATAACTTGTGGCAAAGCAGTCTTGGTAAATAAAGGATTTGCCCCATATACTTACCGTATTCAGACCGGTAAAAACACTTACTCTTGGTTTACAACAGCAAGATAATCAAGATAACAAAAAAGCAAGCCTCATAAGCAGACTTGCTTTTTTAATACTAAATTTCCAAAAGAACGCAGCCATGTGCAGAAATTGCTGTCTTTTGATTTGTTTGGATTTTTTCTCCTGTCCATAAGTCATTTGCAAATTCTTTTTCCTGAATCTCAAGTAATTCACTGATATTTACCATGCAGTCAAAACCGGACACATTGAAAATGGCCACATAATCTCCTGTTTTCCATACAATCACCGTATCATCTCTAATTATCTCTTTTGCCTGTCCTGCCGGTAGTTCAAACAATGCAAGTACCTTTTGGTTGCATAACAGCGATAATGTTTCTTCATCCAATTTGGTTAATTCTGCCCCGAGCATAAGCGGTGACTGGAATATACACCAAAGTGTCATCATTGTCTTCTGCTCATCATAGGTAAGTGCTGACTTTCTTTCATCGCCAAAACCCTTTCCAATCATTCCAAACGGAAGCATATCGCAGTCCGGATATCCACCTCCTCTGGTCAGCCCCTGCCAGTTGTGACAACGGTCAAACATATCGCGAAGCGATTCCCAATTATCCCACAAATCATCGGTAATGCGCCACATATTTGCATTTTCATGATAAAACTCATTTTCCTCTACAAGTGCCGGTCCCGGGGACAAACTTAATACAATATCTCTGCCACATTTTTCAATCGCCCGATGAAGCATTTTAATCTCCTCTTTGGAGGAATCTGCATCCATACGACAGATGTCGTCACATTTAATAAAATCAACTCCCCAGTCCGCATAAAGAGAAACAATGGAATCATAATACTCCTGCGCCCCTCAACACCCGGTGTTACGCCGTACATATCGGGATTCCATCCGCAAATCGAATAAGCGTCTGCAATTTCATTTGCTGTTTTATCGGTGCCAAGAATTTTTGTCCTTTGATATGCTGCCTGACGTGGAATTCCTCTCATAATATGAATTCCAAATTTCAGTCCAAGCCCGTGCACATAATCCGCCAATGGGCCAAACCCTTTGCCATCGGCAGAGGATGGAAAGCGTTTAACACATGGCAGTAAACGACTATATTCATCCATCTCCACATGGCAGAACGGAACATACTGAAAGCGCTCTCTCTGCTCGCCGGTATTGCTCATAGGAATACCATGCAATATCAACAACTACATATTCCCATCCATATTCCTTTAAGTGAGCCGCCATATAATCAGCGTTTTCCGAACCTGCTCCTCATTTACGGTTGTGTCATAATAATCATAACTATTCCAGCCCATCGGCGGTTTCTTTAAGTTCATGTATACAATCCTCCAATTTTTTCTCTATCGTACTATTTTTTTCTCTATTTTTCTATATTTTTTGTGACAATACCATGTTAAAATGTGACATTTACGATCAAATTCCTATGGTTGTATTTTTTTTCGTTCGTGCTATAATAGATACAGACTTTTGGAGGTATAGATTATTATGAAAATCAGTAATAAGATACAATCAAAAAATGGCCTGAATATTATTATTGTTGGATGTGGGAAAGTGGGAATGACCCTAATCGAGCAATTAAGCAAAGAAAATTATGACATTACCATTATTGACAAAAATGCAGCGAAGGTTCAGGAAATGTCCAATCTGTATGATATTATGGGGCTGGTCGGAAATGGTGCCAGTTATAGTGTACAGATGGAGGCCGGAATTGAAAACGCTGATTTAATTATTGCGGTAACAGCTTCTGATGAATTAAACCTGTTATGCTGTACAGTTGCCAAACAAGTCGGAGACTGTGCTGCGATTGCCCGTGTCCGCACACCGGATTACAGCAAAGAAGCCGGATACCTAAGAGAAAACTTGGTCTCACCATGATTATTAATCCGGAATTAGAAGCTTCCCTTGAGACAGCCCGTATTCTTTATCTGCCAACAGCGTTAGAAGTAAACTCTTTTGCTCATGGTCAGGCAGAAATTGTAAAATTTAAAATTCCAGAAGGAAATTTATTAGACGGAATGACAATTGCCACCTTAGGAAAAAGTATTACAAATGAAATTCTTATCTGCGCCATCGAACGTGAAGGTGAAGTTTATATCCCAGGTGGTAATTTCCAAATGGCAAAGAACGATATTGTTTCTTTTGTTGCTCCAAGACGCCATATCCGCAGTTTTCTGAAAAAATCGGCTTTAAAACCAAACAAGTAAAAGATGCTATGATTGTCGGTGGTGGAAAAGCTTCTTACTATTTAGCCAAACAGTTAATTGCCATGGGAATCGATGTAAAAATCATTGAACAGAACAAGGAACGCTGCGAGGAATTAAGTATTTTACTGCCGGAAGCAATTATTATTAATGGAGACGGCACGGATGAGGAAGTTTTGCGTGAAGAGGGAATTGAATATGCACAGGCATTTATTCCATTGACCGATATTGATGAAGAAAATATTATGCTCACACTCCATGCAAAACAAGTTTCCAATGCAAAATTGATAACTAAAATCAATCGAAGCACTTTTAAAAATGTAATTAGTAAGTTGGATTTGGGAAGTGTAATATATCCACGTTACATTACCTCCGAAGCGATTATTGCCTATGTACGTGCGAAAAAGAATTCGACAAACAGTAATATTGAAACTTTATATCATATGTTTGATAACCGCGCAGAAGCCATTGAATTTCGTGTTGATGAACCATCTTCTGTTACCGGTATTCCACTGAAAGATTTGATGTTAAAAAATGATTTGCTGGTTTCCTTTATCTATCGAAACGGCAAGGTTCAAATTCCAAGTGGTTTGGACACCATTGAAGTTGGTGACACCGTTATGATTGTCACAACCCATACCGGTTTAGATAATATACAGGATATTATAAGGAGTTAATGAATTATGAATACATCAATTATCCGCTATATTGTCGGATACATTTTAAAGATTGAGGCAGCACTTTTACTGATTCCTTCCATTGTAGCTGCTATTTACCGCGAACCGGAGGGGTTATGTTATCTTTCTGTTTCCGCTCTGTGCATCTTCCTTGGTGTACTCCTCTCTTCCGAAAACCGAAAAATCATGTTTTTTATTTAAAAAGAAGGCTGTGTTGCCACATCCTTAAGCTGGATTGTACTCAGTTTTTTGGTTCCATTCCATTTTTACTGACCGGTGAAATCACATCCGTACCGGATGCTTTGTTTGAAACCATTTCCGGTTTCACAACAACCGGAGCCAGTGTTTTAACTAATGTGGAAGCACTTTCCCACTGCTCGCTTTTCTGGCGCAGTTTCACACACTGGGTTGGCGGTATGGGTGTTCTGGTCTTTTTGCTTGCTGTCATTCCACTGAGCGGCGGTTCGCATATAAATCTGATGCGCGCAGAAAGCCCGGGACCATCTGTGGAAAAACTGGTACCAAAAGTCCGTTCAACTGCACGGATTCTTTATGTTATTTATTTGACACTCACCATCATTGAGATTGTTTTACTTCTCCTTGGTAACATGCCTTTGTTTGATTCCCTCACCATCAGTTTTGGTACAGCAGGGACCGGTGGTTTTGGAATTAAAAATGACAGTATGGGCAGTTATTCGGCTTATTTACAATGGGTTGTTACTATTTTTATGATTTTGTTTGGTGTGAATTTTAATGCCTTTTACCTGATTTTATACCGTAAATTTAAAAAGGCATTCCGCATGGAAGAAGTCAGATATTACTTTTTAATCATCTTCGCTTCCATCGCAATTATCACTATGCAGATTCTCCATACCTCTGCCGGTATTTTTTGATGCGCTGCGCCACGCCTCTTTCCATGTGGCATCCATCATTACAACAACCGGTTATTCAACCATTGATTTTAACCTATGTTCACAGACATGTAAAACGATATTAATTCTCTTGATGTTTGTCGGTGCTTGTGCAGGCAGTACCGGAGGCGGAATCAAGGTGTCACGTTTTGTCATTCTTTGCAAGACTGTAAAAAAGAATTGAATGCTTATATTCATCCAAAAAGCATCAAAAAAATCAATTTTGAGCACAAAACAGTAGAACATGAGGTAGTACGTGCGACAAATGTGTATTTTATTACCTATATGATTCTGTTCGCGTTTTCTGTGTTTGCAATTTCCTTTGATGGCAATGACTTAATTACGAACTTTACTGCCGTGGCAGCTACAATTAATAATATTGGTCCCGGTCTTGAACTAGTCGCCCTACCCAGAACTTCGGATTGTTTAGCGGATTTTCCAAATTTGTCCTGATGTTTGATATGCTTGCCGGACGATTGGAGTTATTCCCGCTTCTCCTTCTGTTCCATCCTACTTTGTGGAAGGAAATTGCTTCCGGGAAGATAAGGAAGTTAAAGAAGTAAGTTGTTTTCTAAATTAATATTATGTATTTCCGTAATTTAACAGAATCCGGTTACCTTCTCGTGGGCGCTCCCGCTTGTTGAGATGCGTAGCAGCAGGGGTACTGAAACTACCAGTACCTCCTGCTGACGCACTCAAAACCCACGTGAAGATAACCGGATTCTGTTAAATTACTGGAACGCTAATGATATGAATTTTAGAAATAACTTACAAACTTTTGTCTGTAAATTTGTTAAAAGTAAATGAGAGGAACTTGTCAAAACAAATTGACAAGTTCCTCTCACTATAATTTATTATCTGTAAATAATATTTCCAGAATTAGAATTTACCAGCTTCTGCTGCTTCCTGGATGGAAACGGCTACGGCTACTGTCATACCAACCATTGGGTTGTTGCCTGCACCGATAAGTCCCATCATTTCTACGTGAGCAGGTACAGAAGAAGAACCTGCGAACTGTGCATCACTATGCATACGTCCTAAAGTATCTGTCATACCATAGGAAGCAGGACCTGCAGCCATGTTATCCGGGTGAAGGGTACGTCCTGTACCACCACCGGAAGCAACGGAGAAGTATTTCTTACCCTGCTCCAGGCACTCTTTCTTGTAAGTACCTGCAACCGGATGCTGGAAACGTGTAGGGTTTGTAGAGTTACCTGTGATAGATACGTCTACACCCTCTTTGTGCATGATAGCAACACCTTCCTGAACGTCGTTTGCTCCATAGCAGTTAACTTTAGCACGAAGACCTTCCGAATAAGATTTACGGAATACTTCTTTTACTTCGTTCTTATATGGGTCATACTCTGTCTCAACGAATGTAAATCCGTTAATACGGGAAATAATCTGTGCTGCGTCTTTTCCAAGACCGTTCAAGATAACACGAAGTGGTTTTTTACGAACTTTGTTTGCCTTCTCAGCAATACCGATAGCACCTTCTGCTGCGGCAAAGGACTCATGTCCTGCAAGGAAACAGAAACACTCTGTCTCTTCTTCCAGAAGCATTTTACCAAGGTTACCATGTCCAAGACCTACTTTACGTGTATCAGCTACTGAACCAGGAATACAAAATGCCTGAAGTCCGATACCGATTGCTGCTGCTGCATCTGCTGCTCTCTTGCATCCTTTTTTGATTGCAATTGCAGCACCTACTGTATATGCCCAGCAAGCATTTTCAAAACAAATTGGCTGAATACCTTTAATCTGGTCATATACATTCAAACCAGCGTCTTTCGTAATCTTCTCTGCTTCTTCGATAGAGGAGATACCATACTCAGCTAATACGCCATTGATTTTATCAATTCTTCTTTCATATGATTCAAATAAAGCCATTATTCTATCCTCCTCTATTTATTTAAGAACTTCATCTGTTCTAGGGTCGATGATTTTAACTGCATCATCTACACTACCATACTGTCCGCAAGCTTTCTCGTAAGCAGTATTTGGGTCATCACCTTTTTTGATGAAATCTGTCATTTTACCAAGACTTACAAATTTGTAACCAATAATCATATCTTCCTCATCCAGAGCGATTCCGGTAACATAACCTTCTGCCATCTCCAAGTAACGAGGACCTTTTTTCAATGTACCATACATCGTACCAACCTGAGAACGAAGTCCTTTACCAAGGTCTTCCAAACCGGCACCAATTGGCAAACCATCTTCTGAGAATGCACTCTGTGTTCTACCATATACAATCTGCAAGAACAACTCTCTCATAGCAGTGTTGATGGCGTCACATACAAGGTCAGTATTCAAAGCTTCCATAACCGTTCTTCCCGGAAGAATCTCAGATGCCATAGCTGCGGAATGAGTCATACCAGAACATCCAATAGTCTCTACAAGAGCTTCCTGAATAATACCCTCTTTTACATTCAATGTAAGTTTGCATGCTCCCTGCTGAGGTGCACACCAGCCTACACCATGTGTCAAACCAGAGATATCTTTAACTTCTTTTGCTTTTACCCATTTTGCTTCTTCTGGAATCGGTGCACAACCATGGTTCACACCCTGAGCAACTGGGCACATGTTTTCTACTTCTTGTGAATAAATCATGTCATAACTCCTTTCAGAATTTTGTTCCTATACTTAAAAAGAATACAATATTTCGACATCTTTGTCAATGTTTCGAGACGACTTCGCCCTGTTTTTTGTAAATGCTGCCAGCCGGTATCACTCCTCGAACACTGGACAATGGATATACATTGCTGTTTGCTCCGATAATAGAACCCGGATTTAAAATACTGCCACATCCAACTTCCACACAGTCTCCCAAAATCGCTCCCATTTTTTCAGACCGGTTTCAATTTTTTTCCTCACCGGATTTAATTACAACCAAAGTTTTGTCCGATTTTACATTGGATGTAATGGAGCCGGCTCCCATATGGGACTTAAATCCCAAAACCGAATCTCCTACATAGTTATAATGAGGAACCTGAACCTTATCAAATAAGATGACGTTCTTCAACTCGGTAGAATTTCCAACAACTGCGCCTTTTCCAACAATGGCATTTCCTCGGATAAATGCACAGTGACGGACTTCCGCCTCTTCATCAATAATCGCCGGACCATGAATGTATGCAGACGGTGCAACACTAGCAGATTTCGCAATCCAGATATTATCCTCTCTGCACTCAAACTTATCTGCCGGCAATGTTTTTCCAAGTTCTAAAATAAACTCACTAATCTTTGGAAGCACCTCATACGGATAGGTCACTCCCTCAAAAATTTTTTCTGCAATTGTATGTCCTTTTTCAAATAAAACATCACATGCAATTTCTTTCATTTTTCTGCCTCCCTATGGATTATTTATTTTCATATTTCTTCAACAAGTCACGGTTCTTGATTTCGTACTTATTAAAGAAAAATGTATCACCTTTTTATCCCACTGTTTCGGGGAATATTTTGGAACATACCAGTCTTTGCTTTCAAAATATTCCTGAAGTTCCTTGGATTTGAATTTGCGTCCATGTCTTGCATATAATTCATTTTTGCAAGATTGATTTCGGATTTACTCATACCGCTTAAATCACTTTTGTTAAATACTCAGTATCACTGTTTGGAAATATGTAAGTATCATCATCCTCAATGTCCTCATCCGCATCATCAAAGTCTTCAAACTCTTCACTGTCTCCAACATCAGATGGTGCTTCTGTCGGTTCTGTACCCCAGAAAGAATCCTGTGTCGGTGTAGGCGTCGGCGATGGACTTGGTGAAGGTGTTACTTCAATCTGGTTCGGAATCTGATGAGAAATGTTTTGACTAAAATGCAATTTCACATCATCGCTTCCTGTCATCACAAACTGGTCATCTGTCTCAAAATTTCCTGTATAAATCATGCCATCGCAAGTAATGGTATAACGGTCATTCGACTCCGTCCAATTTAATACTTTACTGCCTTCTCCGCCTCCAATCATCTGACCGGAACCATCCGCATTAATCGTCATTGTCAACCTGATATCATCCGCTTCTTTATCCTGCAAAACAGCAAGGTCATGAAGAGAACGCAGCCCGTCTTCCGGCGTTGTGGCAGCAAACTCATACCATGTTCCCTCTAATTTTTACCGGAATCCATAAATGGCAGTTTAATTACACCAGTAAGAATTAGAATAACAGCAATGCCAATCAAAATCACCGGGATTGTTATTCCAAGAATTAATCCTAAATGGCTTTTCTTTTGCTTTTGCGGTTTCTGTGGCTTATTGAAAGATGTTTGTGCTGCCATATTCTGTTTGGCTGCCTGTACTCTTTGCTGTGCCTGTGCTTCCTGTTGCGCCTGCACTTGTTTCTGTTGCTGCATTTGCTGTGCCATCTGCGCTTCTTGCTGCGCTGCCGCCTGAATCAAATCACAGCCACACTCTTCACAAAATCGCGAACCCGGCTGGTTTTGATGACCACAATTGGGGCAATATGTAATCTCCATAATCCTATTTCCTCTTTTCTTAATTATTAAGTTAAAATAACATAAGATATTATATCACTGCCGGTCTAATAATGTCTAGCAAAAGAAATTCCAATCAATTGAAACAGAATATTTGCTTTGCAAATATAGTTTCAATTGATTGGAATTTCTTGCTTTCATTTTAGTTCGAGAGCACACTTCCTGTGTTCTCCCTACATGATAACTTCTCCTGCTGTGTTAATTAGTTGTTTTCTTTTGATGCAAATAAGGCTTTTAATCGAGCGATTTCACTATCTCTTTTTGATAATGCCTCATTCTTTTCCTGAGTTACTCTCGACAGTTCTCTTTTCAGTCGCTCAATTTCCTGCTCCTTGACTTCGTTCATACTATCCACGTATTCTTCCACCGTACCTTCTGATAACAACATAGGCTCTACCTCCGCTCGGTTTCGAATCAGAAACGAGCGCAAATGGTCTGCATCGATGCAATAGTCAACTGCTTTGTGTATTGCCTTTGCCAAGTCTCCGATTTCGTTATAATTTTCCCGTATTTTTGAGATTAATATAACATAATCTTTTAGCGTTTTGCAACCGTTTAATACATTTTCGTTCATACCATCGTTGATGTTCAATACTTTTACAAAAAGTTCAAGACACGGCTCATTTCGCTGTTCGAGAATTACTTCATATTCTCTGGCTAGGTACAAAAGGCTCCGTAGTGGATAATTCAAGCAGACGGTGCTGCTGTGTTCAATTAAACACATTTTTTGCTTTTTACTCTCATCTTATGTCTCCTTTCCATTTTCACTTTACGCCTTCGTCGTTTTCTTCTTTCTCGTGGTTCGCTTTTTTCTTGTTTTCCCCTGCATGATGAGGCTGCACCGAACGATAAAAAGAATTCAGTTTTGCACGATAATCGCCGCCTTTTGCACGCTGTACCACCTGCTGCACAAAGGCTTCGAGTTTTTTCATGTAGTCACCCTCGCTGATTGAGCCGTCCGCCACACCGGTTAAGCCCTTCTCCCAGCTTGCCGTCAAATTCGGCGAAATCATTTCCGGCATGGAACAAAATACAATACCATAGACAAGTTCGCCCTTTAGCGTCGGTGTAATAATCTGATTCTTTTTGTTCAGATTCAGATATTCAATGGAAAACAACTTCTTCAAAATTTCCGCTCTCGTTGCACTTGTGCCAATGCCGCTTCCTTTAATCTGCTCTCGCAGTTCTTCATTTTCGATGAGCTGCCCGGCATTCTCCATTGCTAAAATCATAGAACCCGAATTATACCGTTTTGGCGGAGAAGTCTCCCCCTCTTTTACCGAACATTCGGTGAGAGAAACAGAGGTGCCTTTTTTAAAAAGATTAAGTACCTCTTTTAAGTCAAAACTCTCCTCTTTTTTCCTCTTCTTTTTCTTCTGCCGATAGAATCTCTTCCGGATTCTTCTTTTTCGTAAAAAGAATACTGGGTAACAGGCAAAAATCCTTCTTCCAAAAAGAACTTTTGTTGATGTAAAAAACGTTCCTCTCCGCCTTTACCGTTACATTTAGCTTCTGATATACCGCAGGTGGGTAAAAGATACTAAGAAAACGGCGGACAATTACTTCATACATCTTTGTCTGTAACTCTCCCAGACGTGAAAGTGCACTTAATCCTTGACCGGTCGGAATAATTGCATAGTGGTCAGTAATCTGTTTGTCGTTTACATACCGTGTTTTCTCAAGTCCCTTATACGTCTGGTTTTGCGAAATATAAGGCAGGAAAGATGCCGTCATAGGATACCCCTGCAGTCCATTTAAGTTTTTCCCGATTTCTTTTGCCACCGCACTGGAAAGAACACGGGCATCGGTACGCGGATACGTTACTAACTTTTTTCTCATAAAGTTCCTGAACAACCGAAAGTGTTTCATCAGGACTGATTTTAAAAAGTTTTGAGGCGGTGTTCTGAAGTTCCGCCAGATTAAATAAAAGAGGCGGATTCTTCTTTTTCCTTTTTCTTTGCGACCTGATCAATTTCTGATAAAACCGGCTCCGGCTGCATCAGGGGAATCAATCAGAGCCAGCGCATTTTCCTTTTCTTTGAAACCATTTTCTTTGTAAAGAGCCGGTGACTGATAGTATTTCGAGCCTTCTACCGCCTTCCATTCTCCCTGAAATTTTTTGCCCTGTAACTCAAAATTGCCAATCACACGGTAAAACGGCGTTTTGACAAAATCACGAATCTGCATTTCACGCTTTACCACCATACCAAGCACACAAGTCATCACACGTCCAACAGACACTGACGTCCACTTCTGCCCTTTAACGTATCATTGAGCCAAAATCCGTATTTCAAAGACAAAACACGCGAGAAATTAATTCCCATCAAATAATCTTCTTTGGCGCGCAAATAAGCCGAACTGCTAATATTATCATATTCAGCCATCGGCTTTGCTTCGCGGATTCCGCGTAATATTTCTTCTTCCGTCTGGGAATCAATCCACACACGAAGTTTCTTTTTGTTAGCAGAAACCTGCGCCATCTGGTCTACCAAACGATAAATGTATTCACCCTCCCGCCCAGAGTCGGTACAGATGTAAATGGTATCCACATCCTCACGGTTCAAAAGATAACTGACCGTATCAAACTGCTTTTTCACACCGGGAATTACTTCATATAAAAACTTCTCCGGTAAAAAAGGAAGGGTGTCTAACGACCATTTTTCAAAGCGGCGTCATAAACTTCCGGATAACTCATCGTCACCAAATGACCAACACACCAAGTCACAATCGTATCTTCCGACTCAAGATATCCGTCTCCCCGTCTTCCATTTACCTTTAATATGCGGGCAAACTCCTGCGCCACACTTGGTTTCTCTGCTATAAAAACTCGTTTTGCCATGCTCTCACTCTCTAGTATCCTAATTCTTCACCAACCAAAATAACTTTGATTCGATTTTTCACTCCACTGCGCCTTGTCACTACAAACTGACTGCAGATACAGTCCTCACCGTAGCAGTTTCCACACATACCATTTACTGCACAAGGTGTTTTTTATTCAGTCGGACTGCATTTGGCGGGCAGGCAGTAAGACGAACCCGTTTCAGACCGGACTCCACGTCCGTTACCACTTTGTTCATACCTGCAATAACAATCACATTTTCCGGTCCGTAACAGAGAAAACTCACACGGTTTGCCCTGCCATCAATATTAATCAGCTCACCGTCTGTGGTAATCGCATTTGTACTCATAAGAAAATAATCGGAATTAATCATTCTTGCCTTAATTTCTTTTTTCCTCTTCCGGCGTAGAAAATGCGGTGCGGTCGATTACATCGCAGGGACTTTCTTTCAGCCAGTCCATAATCCCGGTTTCCTGTAAGGTAACAGAGCCTCCATAACAAACCGATTTCCCCTGCGTAAGAAAATTTTCTTTCACAAGTGCTAATGCTTCTTCTTTTGTTTCTACATAAAATCCTTCCATCCGGCGTAACTTTAATTTCTCAATCATTTTCTCCGCCAGTATACGGTTTGCCATCTTTTTGCTTCCTGCATCGAATCACTCCTCGTAAATCATAAGTCTGGGCAGATACGCCCAGACTTACTGTTTTGTTCTATAAAAATATTGCACACGATTCTAGTACAATGGGTACTTATCCGTCAATTCCTTAACAATTGCCTTTGCTTTTTCTGTATTTGCTTCATGGTCATCAATCAGCATTGCAATTGCCTCTGCAACCTGATCCATATCATCCGGATTCATGCCACGGCTTGAAACCGCTGCTGTTCCCAGACGAATACCACTCGTTACAAATGGAGACTGTGGATCGTTTGGAATTGTATTCTTATTTGCTGTGATATTAGCATCATCCAGCCATTTTCTACTTCTTTACCGGTCAGACCTTTGGCAGCCAAATCAACCAACATCAAGTGGTTGTCCGTACCACCGGAAACAATATCAATGCCGCGTTTCTGCAATCCCTTGCAGAGAGCCTGTGCATTATCAATGATACGTTTTCCGTACTCTTTAAAGCTTGGGTCTAATGCTTCTTTGAAGCAAAGTGCTTTAGCAGCAATCACATGCATCAAAGGACCACCCTGAATACCAGGGAAAATTGCTTTATTTAACTTATGCTCCGTAGCAAATTCTTCAGAAGAAAGAATCATACCGCCACGAGGTCCACGCAGTGTTTTGTGTGTTGTCGTTGTTGTTACATGAGCATATGGAATCGGGCTTTCATGATAACCGGAAGCAACCAGTCCTGCGATATGAGCCATATCTACCATCAGATAAGCACCAACTTCATCTGCAATTTCACGAAATCTCTTGAAATCAATCTTACGGCAGTAAGCACTTGCACCGGCAATAATCATTTTCGGTTTGCACTCTTTGGCAATGCGCTCTACTTCGTCATAATCAATAAATCCTGCGTCATTCACACCGTACGGTACGATGTGATAATAGGTTCCGAAATATTTGCCGGGCTTCCATGAGAAAGATGTCCGCCGTGGTCAAGGTTCATTCCCATAACTGTCTCGCCCGGTTTAACCAAAGCAAAGAATACAGCCATGTTTGCCTGGGCACCGGAATGTGGCTGAACATTTGCATAAGTACAACCAAACAGTTTCTTTGCGCGGTCTCTTGCCAAATCTTCCACGATGTCCACATACTGGCATCCGCCATAATAACGTTTGCCCGGATAACCTTCTGCATATTTGTTGGTCAGTGTGCTTCCCATAGCAGCCATTACGGCTTTGCTGACAAAGTTTTCTGAAGCAATTAACTCAATGTGGTCATTCTGACGACCGGTTTCCTGTTCCATTGCTTTTGCCAATTCAGGATCGGCATTTTTTACCTCATCAAATGAATACATAAATTCTCTCCTTTTTTATTTATTGTAAAGCGTTTTACGCCTCATCAATTGCTTTTCCGATATCATGTCTCATATACTTATTTGAAAAATCAATCCAGTTTGTTGCTTCATAAGCATTCTTTCTTGCCTCTTTCAAATCTTTTCCCTTTGCCGTCACGCCAAGTACGCGGCCTCCATTTGTCACGATGCCCTCATCCGTAAGTTTGGTGCCGGCATGGAATACATAATAACCATCTTTACCATCAAATTTTTCAAAACCTGTGATTACTTTGCCTTTTTCGTAATGCTCCGGGTAACCATCGGAAGCAAGTACAACACAAACCGCTGCATTGTCCTCAAATTGAAGGTCAATCTCATCGAGTTTACCATCGATGCAGGCATTCATCACATCAATAATATCATTTTTCATACGCGGAAGAACGACCTGAGCCTCCGGATCACCAAATCTAGCATTGTACTCTAATACTTTTGGTACATCTTCTGTAAGCATCAAGCCGACAAACAAAATTCCGACAAAATCTCTGCCTTCTTTTTTCATCGCATCCATCGTAGGCTGATATACTTTTTTTCCTCACAGAATTTCTGAACCTCATCCGTATAAAACGGACTTGGTGAAAAGGTACCCATTCCACCGGTGTTCAATCCCTTATCACCATCTTTGGCACGTTTGTGATCCTGTGCACTTGTCATTGGTTTGATATGTGTACCATCGCAGTAACAAAGCACAGATACCTCACGTCCGGTCATAAATTCTTCAATAACAATTTCATTTCCGGCATCACCAAACTGCTTGTCTAACATCAATGTCTTAACACCGGCTTTTGCTTCTTCTAAGTTATTGCAAATCAAAACACCTTTTCAAGTGCAAGCCCGTCCGCCTTCAAAACAATTGGCATTTTGCCGTCTCAAGATAAGCCAGTGCCTCATCCGGATTCGTAAAGTTCTCATAGGCTGCCGTAGGAATGTTGTATTTCTTCATCAAATCTTTTGAAAATGCTTTGGAACCTTCAATGATCGCTGCATTTTTCTTGGTCCGAATACACGGAGTCCACGTGCCTCAAACACATCAACCACACCGCCTACCAATGGGTCATCCATACCGATAATCGTCAAATCAATCTGATTTTTTTCTGCAAAATCAGCCAGTTTGTCAAATTCCATTGCTGTAATATCAACACATTCTGCAATCTGTCCGACTCCGGCATTTCCCGGTGCACAATATATTTTTTCCACTTGATTACTTTTTTGCTACACTTGCTGCAATGGCATGTTCACGGCCACCGCTTCCTACAATAAGAACTTTCACGAGATATCCTCCTAACTGTTATTTACGTTTTACAATTCCATCCACAATTTCTAATTTACCATTGGCAATTAAATCAATTGCTTCCGGAAGAATTTTCCATTCTGCCTGTTCCATCACACGCTTCTGCAACACTTCCGGCGTGTCATCATCAAGCACTTCTACTGCTTTTTTGTGAAATAATCGGACCACTGTCGGTTCCCTCATCAACAAAATGAACCGTTGCCCCTGTCACTTTATTACCTCTTGCCAAAACGCTTTCATGCACCTTAAGTCCATAATATCCGGCACCGCAGTGCGATGGAATCAACGATGGATGAATATTTATGATACGGCCTTCAAACGCTTTTACAAAATTCTCCGGCAAAATCACAAGATACCCAGCTAATACAACCAAATCAATCTGTTTGTCATTTAAACAGTGAATCAGTGCTTCTCCAAAAGCATTTCGGTCTTCGTAATCTTTTGGAACAAGGACTTCCGATGAAATCCCTGCTTTTTTTCGCACGCTCTAAGGCATACGCTCCCGGCTTATTACTGATAACAAGTGCAAGCTCCGTATTTGTAATCGTGCCCGCCGCTGCTGCATCAATAATTGCCTGAAGATTTGTTCCGCCACCGGATACACAAACGGCTACTCTTAGCATAACGTAATTCCTTTCTCGCCATCTACGATTTCACCCATGATGTAAGGTGTCTCTCCGGCTGCTTTGATTGCCTCAACGGTTTTATCTACGTCCTGCTTATCTACTGCTGTAATCATACCAACGCCCATGTTATATGTATTAAACATTGCCTCTTCTGCAATCGAGCCATCGGATGCCAGCATTTTGAAAATAGGCGGAATCACAAAACTATCTTTCTTAATTTTTGCATGAGTTCCCTCTTTTTAACATTCTAGGAATGTTCTCATAGAATCCACCACCTGTGATATGGCTGCATGCTTTAATCCGCACGCCTGCCTCTTTAATCTGACGGAGTGCTTTGACATAAATCTTTGTCGGAGTAAGAAGTGTCTCACCCAAAGTCAAGTCACTTTCAAGAGACGCATACCTCTGGTTTAATGTTTCTTCCTTCATGGAAAATACACTGCGGACCAGTGAATAACCATTACTGTGAATACCGGAAGAAGCCATACCTACTAATACATCACCGGCTTTCAAATCTTTGCCGGTAATCATATCTTTTTTATCTACGATACCAACAGAAAATCCTGCCAAATCATACTCGTCAATCGGATAAAAGCCAGGCATCTCAGCTGTCTCTCCACCAATCAGTGCGGAATCTGCCTGACGGCATCCGTCTGCTACACCACTTACAATTTTCGCAATTTTTTCTGGTTCATTTTTACCACATGCAATATAATCCAAGAAAAACAGCGGTTCACCACCGGCACATGCAATATCATTTACACACATTGCCACACAGTCAATACCAATTGTATCATGCTTATCCAAAATAAAAGCCAATTTAAGTTTTGTTCCTACACCATCTGTGCCGGAAACCAATGTTGGTTCTTCCATGCCAACAAACTTTTTCATCGAAAATGCACCTGAAAAACCACCGATATCCGTCAATACTTCCGGTCTCATAGTCGATGCAATGTGCTCTTTCATCAGCGATACTGCCTTATAACCTGCCTCAATGTCAACTCCTGCTTTTTTGTAATCCATCTTTGAAATTCCTCCTATATATTGTGCATATCAAAATTCATTGTACCATCTTTTTGTACTATCGGTCAACGAATCTTAAATTTCATTTTTTCGTACCGGAATAATTGCCAACACCTTTTACATAAAGAAGTGCCGTACCTTTTTTCTTGTTTTTCCGATAAGAAAGAATGTAATCTCTTTTTTTCTTTAACTTCTTTCCGCCAAGTTTCACCGTTACTTTTCGGCTTAACAGCCTTACCGGTACGTGCATAAACTGCTTTCAAGCCGGTAACACTTGCTTTTTCACAGAGGCACGGACAATCGTAAAGGAAGCCGCCAATGTACCGGAATAATTGCCTTTTTCCAGTGACAACAATGCCAGCAGATCCACGTTTTTTATTGTTTTTATAAAGTAATGTATAATCGGTATTGTTCCTCAAAATCTTACCATTCAAACAACCTGAATCAAAGGTTTCACTTGTTTTCCGGTATAACTGTATTTTGCTTTACATCCAGTAATTACCGCACTTGCCATTGTCTCCGGACGAATAGTAAAGGTTTTCGTAAGTGAATTTGTATAAACACCTTTGCCACAAATCACTACTTTTGCAGTACCAACATTTTTGTTTGATAAGTAGGTTACGGAATAATCCAAATCCTGCACAAGCTTAACTCCATTTAACGAAACAGTAAACGAAGGGGTCAGAGCAGTTCCGCTGTAACGATAGCTTCCAAGGGAAGATACTGTCGCTTTCGCAATGGAGAACTCAATTTTGAAAGCACCGTCTCCGCTTTGTTTCCAATGTAGCCAAATTTGCCACATAAGCTTTCTGTGCCTCACTGAGCGCATCATATGCCTTTCTTGCACTCTCAATGCGGTCTTTTGCCTTTGCATTCACCGTACCAATCTGATTAATCAATGAGGATACACGGAGTGCTGCATTCATATTTTCTGCATCTAACTGCCTCTCAATAGCCTCTAACTGATTCAAATAAGAGCTTCCAAAATATCTCTTCTGACGATCCGTCATCTGCTCGTAGTCTGCGCGGAGTTTTTTACGGTATCCTCATCTAACAGAGAATAACCGCCCTCTCCGCTCCGGAGCGTATCAACCTGAATACGCAGGGCACTTGCCACCTGTACATCGGCATTAATCTCACGAAGAGAATCAATATTATAAATAGCTGCCTGTCTGTCCTCATCCAAAGACGCATATGCATTTAAAAGACTCTCAATCTGCAATTTCTTCGAACACATTAAAGCATCTTCCGTCTCTTCAATCTGTCGAATACTTTTAAGCATTTCCAAACGGTCGGTTGCTTCATCCAGTGTTGATAGATTCGAAATCAAATCCGATATATCACAAATTCCGCTGTAAGAATTAACAAATAAACGATAGGATTTGTATGCCTGCTCATAACGTTTGGTGAAATCTTCAAATTCATCATCCGACGCTGCCGTACCAATATCTGTAATCTGTTTTTTACTTCCTCACAGTTTGTATTTAACAATACGGCATTGTTCATCTTTTTCACAAGTTCCGGTGCCACCAAATTCTGTTCATCCGCAGTAAGTTCCTGATTGTAGTAGCGGTAAGCACGAAGTGCCGCGGTAAGTTCTGTTTTATTCTTCGGCGTTTCTGAGGTCAATGCAATCATTTCCTCAAAGGTCTCAATGTTGCGGTACTGAGTCAGCACATACTGAATTGCCTCTCCACGGTAATAGTCGTAAACCGAAAGTGAAAAATTGCTGGCTGCACCGGCATCTACTGCATCCTGCAATACATCCAGTTTTTCTTTTACGGTATCGTCAAGAACATCATAGGCACCTAAATCATCATACGCCTGCTCAACGTCTGCGATAATATTTGCTTTTTTTCATATTTCTCGTAATTTTCAAACAAGGAATTTTTCATTGCTTTGATTAAACAGTCTGCATATTTTGTATAACGGCGGAGTTCCGCAAATTTACTTTCATACAATCCATAGGCTGTTTTTGCGGACTGAACATCTTCTAAAAATAAGTTATAATCACCGGCAGAAGCATCTGCCTTTAGCATTTCAATTCGTAAAATGCGCGATCTGCACTGTCTACCAGTTCCAAAAGTTCGCGAATCTGATTCAGTGCATTCACATCATCCGCATCCACTGCCGCTTTTATGTGGGCAGAGGCGTTCTCATAACTCTCTTTTGCCGTCTTGTAATTTTCTCTTGTTAAAGGTCTTGCTAACATGGCATCTACTGCTGTATGAATCGGTGCTGCCAGCTCCTCTAATGCCGCATTCTGTGCATCGGCATAATCCTGATAGAATTTCTGCACGGACTGATAACGGGTAACGGTCTCTGTTGTTGTCTCATCCTCTCCCGGTACCTCCGATGTCGTCTTTGTGGCAACATACGCATCCAATGTGTCAATCTCAGATGTGCTAAGCCCCGTTTGAAGTAATTTCCCTAATTTATCCACTTCATCTGCCAGTTCTTCCGAAAATGTGTAATCTTCCGGCGCAGGTGCAGCAGTCAATATAGTATCAATACAAAGTTTTGCCTGCTCAAGTGCCGAAACTTCTTCTGCCGAAACCGGCATCACCGGCAGAATACTTATCATCATCAATAGTGCACTCCATAAAGCAATCCATTTTTTTCAATCTCATCATCCTCCATATTCCTATGCTTTCTCAACATCTGTTATTGGATGTTACAACAATATATTTTACCTTGTATTTGAAAAAATAGCAATAAGAAATCCTTTTCTTTCTATGAATTTTCTGATACAATAGGCAGGAAAGATAAAATTACAAAGGAGGTACACGAAAATGTCAAAGAAAAGAGGTTCTTTGCTTTCTTATCGCCCGGATATTAAAGTGGTAGATGCTACTCTTCGGGATGGAGGACTTGTGAATGATTTCCGTTTTACGGAAGACTTTGTACGTGATTTATACGCTGCGAATGTTGCAGCTGGCATAGATTATATGGAATTTGGCTATAAAGCATCCAAAGATATATTTGACCCGAAAGATTTCGGACCATGGAAATTCTGTGAAGAGTCTGACCTTCGCAACATCGTTGGTGACAACGATACGGATATGAAAATTGCTGTTATGGCAGACGTTGGCCGATGCAATTACAAATGTGACATTATCCCACGTGAGGAAAGTGTCATTGATCTGGTTCGTATTGCAACATACATCAATACCATTCCGGCAGCTCTTGATATGGTAAGACACTGCAAAAATATGGGCTACGAAACAACGATTAACATTATGGCGATTTCCAACGCAAAGGAATCAGAAATCACAGAAGCACTGCAGCTGATTGGAGAAAGCGAAGTCGATGGTATTTACTTAGTAGACAGTTACGGCTCTCTCTATATGGAGCAGATTGATGACTTATCTGACCAATATTTGGAGGCAGCCGAAAATACTGGTAAATTCACCGGTATACATGCACATAACAACCAGCAGTTAGCCTTTGCCAACACAATCACCGCTCTTACCAGGGTGTCAGCTACTTAGACGCCACTGTAAATGGCATGCCGCGGTGCCGGAACTGTGCCAGCGAGCAGTTGTTAGGATTTTTGAAAAATCCTAAGTATGATATTATTCCGCTTCTTAAGTTTTTGAAAAACATATCGTGCCCTTAAAAGAGTCCGGTGTTGTCTGGGGATATAACATTCCCCTATCTTTTGACCGGTCAGATGAACCGTCACCCGCGTTCTGCGATTGCGGCGACAAAGGAAAAACGCACTGACTTTTTTAACTTTTACTTAGAATTAGGAGATAAAGACTGATATCCGATTTCAAAAAGAGGCATATCCTTTGATATGCCCCTTTTTTGATTTTCTATTTTGCTATGTGTGCCTCGACATTTTTTCCTTTGTTTGCTGCAAATTTGTTTCTAATCGCTTTAACTCCGTGATGGCTTGTTTTGCATCCTCTTCTGTCGTATCCTCAATCTTTTCATCTACCTTTTTGACATCGACGTAAGTTTTTCTTTCATCTTTGCAAAATCGGCGTCTGCCTCGATGTGATTTTTTCTGAATCATCGTCTCAATTTCCTTGTATAACGATAACACCTGGCTTTTCTTTGTCTGCACTTCTTTTTTGGTCTCCTCCGTAACAGAATCCGACTGACATCCCGTCACACTTACAACCATAAGCGAAAGACTCAATAAAAGACTCACCAATTTTCTTTTCATATCATCCATCCTTTCCTATCACTGCTTTTCCCAAAAGTACCTTCTCTGGTATCTTTTAACACAATCCCTTTTGCCAGCAATTCCTCGCGGATTGCATCAGCTTTTGCGAAATCTTTTGTTTTTTTGCTTCTTTTCTCTCTTCTATTTTTTTCTCAACATAAGAAGCCAGTTCATCGTCCACATCTGCCTCTTTTTCTTCCCATGCTTTCTCAAGCTGCAAAGAAAGTACTTCATCCATGCTCTGCACTAACACACGTTTCGAAGCATCCGAAAGTTCTGCCTTTAACATATCATATAAAACAGTAATTGCCGAACTGGTGTTAATATCACGAGAAAGTGCCTCTGCAAATTTCATCTTCCATTCTTCGCACGCAGCCGTATCCACTTCTCCATCTGTTGATAGATTGGCAATTCTCTTTACTAACTTATCATACGCACTTACTACATTATCCAGTGCATCCCACGAAAATTCAAGCGGTTTGCGGTAATGTGACTGTAAACAGAAGAAACGGTATGCCATCGGATTATATCCTTTTCCTCTAAAAGAGAAACTGTCAAAAATTCGCCCTTCGACTTACTCATTTTCCCATTCTTCGTATTTAAATGATTGACATGGAACCAGTAATTACACCACTTATGACCGATGTAGGCCTCACTCTGGGCAATCTCATTCGTATGGTGAGGAAAAATGTTATCGACACCACCACAGTGAATATCCATATATTCTCCCAAATGTTTCATACTAATGCAGGAGCACTCAATATGCCATCCCGGATAACCAACGCCCCAAGGGCTGTCCCACTTCAATTCCTGATTATCAAACTTCGATTTGGTAAACCAAAGAACAAAGTCTGTCTTATTTCTCTTATTTGTATCTTCTTCAACATCCTCGCGGACACCAACCTGCAAATCCTCTTCATTCTGAGAAGATAAAACATAATAATTATCCAATTTTGAGGTATCAAAGTACACATTCTCTCCTGCAATATAAGCATATCCTTTTTCCAAGAGCACCTCAATCATGTGAATAAATTCCGGAATACAGTTTGTCGCAGGTTCTACAACATCCGGACGTTTGATGCTCAACTTTTCGCAGTCAGCCATGAATGCATCCGTGTAAAAGCGGGCGATATCCATAACTGTCTTATGCTCTCTTTTCGCTCCCTTTAGCATTTTGTCTTCCCGGTATCACCGTCACTTGTCAAATGTCCGACATCCGTAATATTCATGACGCGTTTTACATCGTAGCCAACATAACGCAGGTATTTTTCAAGTACATCTTCCATAATGTAACTGCGAAGATTTCCAATGTGTGCAAAATGGTACACCGTCGGTCCACAGGTATACATCGCAACTTTTCCTTCTTCGTTTGGCACAAACTCATCCACTGACTTTGTCAAAGTATTATATAAATACGTTTTGATATCCATCATTGCTCTTTGTCTCTTTCTAACTTTTTTACTTTTCTTCCATTATAAAAAGCACCTGAACATTTTTCAAGTGCTTTTATGAATCTTATCATTTTGCCAGTTTTTCAATGCCTTTAAACTTTTTAATGATATCGTCTACCGACAATTTATCGACAAGGAAATAATCCATGCCGTTTTTCTCTACCCGGTAAAAAAGTTAATTCCGTCATAAGGCAGGTAACGAACGGTTACATCACGGTTATTCTCGTGGTAAACAATTGTGAGGACCGGCTTATTGCTCTTTGGCTTTACTTTATTATCCGCTTTTCCGGAATACTCAAGCAGATAAGCAAGTGAATACGGCGATAAGAAGTCTCTCTCATCATCATCTGAAATTTTCTTGCCATTTAACGTCCAGATGTTTTTCACCCTGCTGTCCGTTACATTATTAACCGCAGTTCCACTTTCGGTTGCGGCAGCCGTCGGTGTTGCAGTTGTCTTTGAAGTATCCTTTTTCACGGTTTTACGTGTTACAGAAAGTGTTGTATTGCCGTATGTGACATCATATCCTTTTATGCTTGTCGCAAGTACGGAATACACACAGTGATCCATATTGGTATAGGCATCAAGTTTTGTAATCTTTTCAATCGTTTCCGAACTCATCGTATACACATTCCGGCTTCCTTTTTCACAGACGCAATACGAATCTTTTGTCTTTTTCCCAATCAAAAGATTTAACGACTTATACATTCTTTTGTTCTCCGGAATGATATAGGAAGCATCCGAAGAGGATGAGGACGAAGACGAACCGGACACCATAGCATTTGGTGTTGCCGTAGCTGTCGGTGTATAACCATCCTTTGGCTGGTAGAAATCTACCGTAATCGCAGAAGTTGGCGAATCCAGTCCGTATTTCTTAAGGTTCTTGCAGTCATACTCCACCATTTTCTCATATTTCAGAACCGTAAAGTAACCAAGCACTGAACTCCACTCCGACTGACTGGTTGCCAGTGGTTTCGCATACGGTGCCGTAATATTCCAGTTCGAGTAAAATCAACTTTTTCTGCATCCGTCACCTTTTTTCGCTGCAAAATCATTGCCTTTTTTTATTCTTTACAGAAAATGCAGTCAAATAATCATCATCAATTTCAGGTAGTGTATCCATCTTGATGAAACTAATCTCATCTACGTTAAATGCCGTAATCATCGCGGTATTCAAGCAGTAAATTTCATCATGTCCTGAACATTTTGCGTAGTAGCCCATATCTGATTTTGGCACCTCACTTCCAATCTGATACTGATAGGAAGCGCCGTCTTTTGTCTCAATCGCAATTGTAAATGCCGGTGTTTTCAAACCGTAGTCGGAAAGATTTCCGGATTTAGCTGAAAACTTCTGTGTTGCTTTCACAGGATTAACATTTTTTACCATAGAAGATATCGTCTCATCCGATACCGGAGCACTTTCTTTTCCGTCGATCTTCCATGTCCCCTTTTTCTTCTGGGAAAGTTTCACGCCTGTTTACCTTTCTTTGTCAAGGTAATCGAAGAAATGTTATCAGACGTAATCGTATCCAATGTGATTTTTGCATTGTCCGAACCGGAATCCGTTGAGTTCGATTCACTTGTCGAACTTCTGTCTGCATCTTTGTCTGATGATTTTACCGCGTGGAATCACAAAATAAAGGACCAAACAAATAATCAGTACCACCACCAAGGGCAATCATCGTAATGGCATTCTTTTTCTTACTTGACATTATTTTTTCCTCCTTCGGTTCCAAATCAGGAATCCGCAAAGCAGCAGGGCAAGTGGAAGAACCACAACGAGCAGTGCCGTCAGAAGGTAATATCACCGGAGTTTAACTGTACTGTCTCTTCTAAGAGGAGCGGTCCGGAATATTTAATACTTTAATCTCATCTCCGCCATCACCGACAAGCCACTTCAGGGCGTTTACTAAAATTGCACGGTTATTGTACTGCTCTGCCATCTGGGTACCGATAATACTTGTTGTTGCGCCATAACTGCTGTTTGGCACATCCATAAAGGCAACGGAACCAATCGCAAAAATCTTCGTTGCATGGCCTTCACCCTTTGTATTTTCCGCATATTTATCTTCTGCGGTCATCGCTACACTAAAAGGTCCTGCCTGGTCACTGTCTTTTTTCTCCAAATTCTGTGTATCTTCTTTATCACTGATTTTGCGTGCATAGGATTTATCCGATGTCGTCAAAACCGATTGAACAGTCAATGTGCTTCGTACTTTCTTATCTGCCGTCATTCCTTTACTGTACCAGGAAAGAACGTCTTTTTGTGCTCAAATCCGATGTCAAATCACTGTCTTTACTTACCTGCGGTGTCAAAAGCATATAGGCACCGCTTCCATAGGAAGCAAAGTAATTATCCGGGTCAAGTACATAACCGGACTGGACATTAATGCCGTAATCTTTTAACAGTTTATTGTAGTACGGTGTATCCACTGTATAATTCAGCAAAAAAGATTGCCTTTCCGCCATTTTTCAAGTAAGTACTCAGATACTTATACTCGTTTTCTGTAATATCGGCAGCAGGACTGTACAAAATAAGCAAGCTGCAGTCATCCGGCACTTTTGTATTTTTTCGTCAAATCAAAGTCTTCCTTCTCCAATCCGTTTTTCGAGAGAAGTTCTGTAAAGTCATCATTTAAGGACTGCATGCTGTGACCGCCGCCCACGTAAACTTTCTTTGTGTTTTTTAATGTTACTTTCTGAATTGCCGACGTAACTGCCGACTCTAACTTCAAGGATTTTGGAACCTGCTCCATAGAACCAGAAGAAGTGTCATACGTCATTTCAATCATATCACTCTGAAATGACAAATACTGTGATTTTCCGTTTTTGTTATTCACCACAATCATGTCATTATCCTTCACACTCTCGCTTGTGTATTTTTTCGCAAAGTTCGGATAAAGAACCGGGTTCTTCTTCTCAACCTTCACCGTTCCCAAACCATCGTAAAGTTTAATGATATTCTCGACATTAATCGTCTTTGTATAAGAACTCGTCTGTGCCTCATGTCCATCTTCCACCAAATAATAAATGGTAATGTCATCCTTTAATCCTTTGACATACGAAATCGTATCGGATGACAAGGAATACAAATAATCCGAGTTCATATCTTTTGACCAGTTCATTCTGGCAATTACAACATTAACAAGCACTACTACGGCAAGCACAATTACCATCGTAATTGTCTGAAAACTCCCCATCTTAAATTTACGGCTTGCAAATTTTTTTCTTTTCATTTTTATTCCTGCTCATGATATCCTCCTTTTCCACACATCCTAATTATAGCGTTGTTTCTTAATTCTCTGAATCGTAAAGAATACAAACAGAAAACTAACACTCACATAATATAACATCGCACTCACATCCAAAATACCATATGTGAAGTTTGTGTACCGGTCCGTAAATGAAATCGCACTTAACACGTTGTACAGCAAACCATCAAAATGGGATGAGAAAAAAGAAATACAAAACAAACAAGACAATTTCAGCCACAAGTCCAACAAGCGCCGAAACCCATTTGTTATGAATCCAAAAATTCAAGGCAAATGCCAGCAAAACAATTAAGGCTGCGAAGAAACATACCATAAAAATTTTGCTGGATGGAAGCATATTTGCAAGACTTGTCATCAGCATCGTGAAAATATTGATAACACCAATAGCAACGGCTGCAATCACCTGACTCTCCGTCAAAGAAGAAACAAACACGCCAATGGCAATGTAAGCACATCCCATCAAAAGAAGCCAAGCGTGCTGCCATAAGCAACCGCATAATTTACCGTGTAAGAAGTACTTCCCTCTTCTGCTACGCTGCGCACTAAATTCTGTAAAATAATCGGATAAAGTGACACAATCAAAAGACCAATTGCAAATAATGTAACTAACGCTAAATATTTTCCAAGTACGACTTTATTAATCGAAATTGGTGACGTATATAACAACTGGTCCGTTTTCTGATGTTTCTCGTCTGCCATACTTTTTCATCGTAAGTACCGGAATCAGGAGCAGAATAAAGAAAATCTCAATGGCTCCATAAACGGTAGAAAAGTTCAGCGAACCACCGGACAAATTATACAGGAAGAAAAACAATCGGTCAGCACCAAGAAAAACGCCAGAAACACCCACGCAATGGCAGATGTAAAATAGGACTTTAATTCCTTTTTATAAATCGCTCTCATCTTATTTTCCCTCCTTTTTTCTTCTGCGGCTGTTTCGCTCCGCCATCTGACGGCTGCCATTTCCGGTCAGGCGAATGAAGGTTTCCTCAAGAGAAGGCTCCTTCGTATGCATTTCTAAAATAGCACATTTATTCTCAGCCAGCGCATAAAAGACCGTCTCACGGATATCTGAATCCGCCTCGGAAATAACTATGGCTTTACAGATTTCATCGTCTTCAGAATCGGTCACTTTATATTCTGTAATATGTTCAATGCCCGATAAAATGCTGCGGACTAATTCTTTATTTCCCTTAATCTCCATCGTCAGTTCATGCGTCTGCTCAATGTGCGCGGAAATGTTTTCCGGTTTATCTTTGACAATCATCTTACCTTCATTGATAATGATAATTTCATTACATACCGCACTGACTTCCTGCATGATATGGGAACTTAACAAAATCGTATGCTTCTCGCTCAAGTCACGAATCAAATCGCGGATTTCCAAAATCTGTTTTGGGTCAAGTCCAACCGTCGGTTCATCAAAAATAAGGATTTCCGGGTCACCAACCATCGCGCCGGCAATTCCACACGCTGTTTGTAACCTTTAGATAAGTTTTTAATCAGACGCTCCGATACATCCGTAATTTTCGCACGGCGCATGACTTTAGAAATCATGGCATCCTTCTTATCTCTTTACTTTCTTTATATCACAGACAAAACTTAAGTACTCTCTAACAAGCATATCCGGATAAAGCGGCGGCATCTCCGGAAGATATCCGATTTTTTTCTTCGCTTTCTCCGGCTCATCAAATATGTCTACACCATCTATCTCAATCGTGCCCTCTGTCGCAGAGATGTAACCGGTAATCATGTTCATTGTTGTTGATTTTCCGGCACCATTTGGTCCTAAGAAGCCAACAATCTGTCCTTTTTCAACGGTAAAAGTCAGGTCATCCACTACATTTCGATTACCATAACGCTTTACCAGATGTTCTACTTTAATCAACGTTTGAACCTCCTTTATGTTCATTCACCATAAGGGCTCACTTTATCAAACCCATACCCACATACTATACAATGTAAATGTTACGAAATTATGAACAATTGACACTTCCATAAAAAGGAGTAGAATACACAAGAGTGAAAAGATGCAAAGGAGAATGAGAAAATGAGTTTCCATTATAAAAAAAGAAGTGATCTCTCCGGAAGTGCTTCAGGAATTGTACTCCCTGACACCGGAGCAGAAAGAACAAAAAGAAATTCGCGATGCACAAATCCGCGCAATTATTACAGGTGAATCGGACAAATTTTTGTTGATTATCGGTGCCATGTTCTGCTGACCATGAAGATTCTGTCTGTGAATATATTACCCGCCTTGCAAAAATGCAGGAAAAAGTAGAAGAAAAAATTCTGATTGTTCCACGAATTTATACAAACAAACCAAGAACTACCGGCGAGGGTTACAAAGGAATCGTTCACCAGCCTGACCCGGAAAAAGCACCTGACTTTATGGAGGGCTTGATTGCCATGAGAAAGATGCACCTTCGTGCGATTTCCGAAACCGGCCTTTTCTCTGCGGATGAAATGCTCTATCCGGAAAACTGGTACCATACATCAGCGATATTTTATCTTATGTAGCCGTTGGTGCCCGCTCTGTAGAAGACCAGCAGCACCGTATGACCGTCAGCGGCATGGATGTTCCGGCAGGTATGAAAAATCCAACCAGTGGTGATTTTTCCGTTATGTTAAATTCCTGTATTGCTGCCCAGTCCTCACATACTTTCCTGTATCGTGGACATGAGGTAACAACAGACGGAAATCCATTGGCACACACTATTCTTCGCGGTGCCGTAAATAAACATGGACAGAATATTCCAAACTACCACTATGAAGATTTGGAACGTCTGCATGAGAAATATTCACTTCTCAACCTGCACAACCCGGCATGTATTGTTGATGCCAACCATTCCAATTCCGGCAAAAACACTATGAGCAGCCTAGAATCGTGGATGAAGTGCTGCACAGCCGTTTGGTAAATCCTGCTATCGCCGAATTAGTTAAAGGGTGTTATGGTAGAAAGTTATCTGCTTCCGGGCAACCAAAAGTCAATGAGCACGAATACGGAAAATCCATCACAGACCCTTGTCTTGGATGGGATGAAACCGAGCGCTTAATTGATAAAATCGCAAAGCCACTTATAAGATTTTCTTCATCAGTGGCAAATTCCATTTAACTTCAATCAGACAGGCAGTTATAAAGGTAAAAATCATAAGAACAATTGTGATTTTTCCTCGCTTTGGCTGCCTGTTTTCTGTTGTCGCATAAAACAAAAAAAAGATATAACGGCGCCAGTAAAAAAGACCTGTGGAATCAGACTGGCAAAGTAGACAATGACGCCAAATGCACTTTTGGCATATAAAAAAGACAAATAAAAAGCCGTTTCTTATTCCGGTATAAACGACAAATATCTTCTGACTCACCGGTCCTGCCGGACTTATTGCTAAAAGCCATATTAAGGCAAAATACTTTCCATGATTCCACAAAGAACGAAACCATTCCGTGAAAAACGCAGTTTCTTTTGTCCATGTCTTTGTATTATTTTCTAAAGTTGCCTGTAAAATTTCACGAAATGAATTTTGAAAACAGTAATAAAAACAGCCCCACACAAAAAGCCGATTAGAAAACAGAGACTTATCTTTTGCAGAAATTCTCTATTTAACAATCGGCTGTGATTTGTTCGATGATGTTTATACATATGTCCACTCCTCTCAGGCAGTGCCTTTTACAAGGTATGTGGACAAAGCCTGTATTATTCCTGATTCTTATGTTTTAACATCTGATATGCCATAATACCGGCAATGGTTTTTCCATCTGTAATCCGGCCACCAAAAATCATCGCATTTAATTCTTCCAGCGAATAGCGTTCAATCTGAACAAATTCATTTTCATCCAAATGCTGCTTCGATGGAATTAACTTTTCCGTATAGTAAATCGCAATTTTTTCACTTGTATAGGCAGCAGCTGAGTGATAATCCACCAAATGATAAATCTCATCCGAACGATACCCGATTTCCTCTTCTAACTCTCTCGCTGCACAGACAAGAAAATCTTCCTCCAAAGAATCTCTTCCTCCTGCCGGGATTTCTAACAGCAAATCGTCAATTGCACCGCGGTACTGTCGTACTAAAATGATTTTTCCATCCTCATCCACCGGAATAATGGCGGAAGCCCCTTTGTGCTCCAACACATCCCAGTAAGCTGTATTGCCATTTGGCACTTTGAGTTCGTAAGTATAAAAATCCAAAATATGTCCATGATGTTCCAGTTTTTTACCCACAATTTGAAACTTTTCCATTATGATTCACCACCTGCCAATATTCCTTAATTTTTAAAACTATGAATTGGTGCCGGAATTCGGTACCGGTTCTGGTTACAAAATCATCGCATCCAAACGGATTTACCGGCATAATCGGTGCATATCCTAAAAGTCCGCCAAATTCTGCCTGGTCACCAACATCTTTACCCTGTACCGGAATCAGACGAACAGCTGTCGTCTTCTGATTTACCATACCAATCGCCATCTCATCCGCAATGATACCGGCAATCGTTGTTTCCTTCGTATCTCCCGGAATTGCAATCATATCCAGACCAACGGAGCAGACACACGTCATTGCTTCGAGTTTTTCAAGTGTCAATGCACCCTCGGTTACAGCATCAATCATTCCCTGATCCTCGCTGACCGGAATGAAAGCACCACTTAAACCGCCGACATAAGATGATGCCATAACGCCGCCCTTTTTCACCTGATCGTTAAGCATTGCAAGTGCTGCTGTTGTACCCGGTGCTCCGGCACGCTCTAATCCAAGGGATTCAAAAATCTCTGCAATACTGTCTCCAACTGCCGGTGTCGGTGCTAACGACAAATCAATAATACCAAATGGAACACCCAGACGCTTGGACGCTTCATGGGCTACTAACTGTCCAACACGAGTAATCTTAAATGCTGTCTTTTTAATTGTCTCACAAACAGCACTAAAATCTTTTCCTTTTACTTTATCCAGCGCCGTTTTTACAACACCGGGTCCGCTGACACCAACATTAATTACGGCATCCCCTTCTGTTACGCCGTGGAATGCGCCCGCCATAAACGGATTATCATCCGGCGCATTACAAAAAGACAACCAACTTAGCACAGCCGATGGAATCATTATCTTTTGTGAGTACCGCTGTCTCTTTCACAACTTTACCCATCAAAAGAATCGCATCCATATCAAGTCCTGTCTTTGTAGAACCGACATTTACTGAGCTACAGATATATTCTGTTGTTGCAAGTGCTTTTGGAATCGATAAAATCAGGTTTTTATCTGCCTGCGTCATCTTTTTTCGATACCAGTGCCGTATAGCCGCCGATAAAGTTTACGCCTACTGTTTTGCTGCACGGTCAAGTGTCTGTGCAATCTTAACAAAATCATCCGGTGTCTTGCACGCAGAGCCGCCAATCAAAGCAATTGGTGTAACAGAAATTCGTTTGTTTACAATCGGAATTCCAAATTCTTTTCAATTTCTTCTCCTGTAGCAACCAAATCTTTTGCCATCGTCGTAATCTTTTTATATACGTTGTCACAAAGTTTATTCAAATCCGAATCAATACAATCCAAAAGGCTGATACCAAGAGTAATCGTACGCACATCCAGATTTTCTTTATCAATCATTTTATTTGTTTCAATGACTTCATTTATATTTATCATAGTTAAGCCTCCGTAATCTAATCCTTATAAGCGATGCATCTTGTCAAAAATCTCTTCCCTCTGTACACGGATTACGCAGCCGATTTCTTCGCCCAAATTTTCCAACTCTTCGGAAGCATCCACGAAAGATTTTGTAAGCTTTGCAAAGTCAACAATCATCATCATATTAAAATATCCATCTACAATTGTCTGAGAAATATCTAAAATATTGATGTCGTTTTCTGCTAAGTAAGTACATACTTTTGCAATAATGCCTACGCTGTCCTTTCCTACTACAGTAATTATTGTCTTTTTCATTTCTTCCTCCATTCTGAAATAGTTTTCTATTTCATAATTATTGTATCGTCAACAGTTTTGTCGGCGCCATACGGTCTGCCACTAACAACTCTGTATCCATCTTTTTTCCAAACTGGGTTTTGTTCCAATTCATAACTTACGGTCTGATAGGCAAGTTCCGGAAAATTATTTTCCTTGCTCAAATGCCCCAGTAAAATATGCTGCAAACCGGGATGCAGCACTTTTTCAATCAGTCTTGCCGAGGCATCGTTGCTCAAATGCCCCTTTTCACCGAGAATCCTCATTTTAAGTGAGTACGGATAACTGCCAACCTGCAACAGGTTAATATCATGGTTTGCCTCTAAAAGCAGGGAATCGCAGTCTTTCAAATGGTCTACGATTTCATTGGAAAAGCAGCCCATATCGGTCGCAACTCCGATTTTTTCGATTCTGACTGCACCGTATAACAAACGGATTTGCCGCATCATGGGAAATTCTGACAGGCATAATCTCCATATCCTCGATTGAAACCGTCTTTTCCGGTACAACCGCATGGAACAAATCTTCGGAAACACCTTTCATATCACCTTTTTCCCATATTGCCTCAATCGTTTCCTTCGTAGCATAAACAGGAATCTGGTACTTGCGCAGTACCGGTCCTAAACCACAAATATGATCGGTATGCTCATGTGTAATAAAAATAGCATGAAGGTTTTCTATCGGAAAATTTTTCCTCCATTAAGCCCTCCCGAATCCGTTTCATGCTAATCCCTGCATCAATTAAATTCCGGGCTTCTTCGCCACCGACATAAATACAATTGCCACTGCTTCCGCTGGCAATACTATATAACTGCATGTGTTTCCACCTCAATTTGTCTCATTTTATATTACATCTGAGAACTTATCTTCTCACTGTCAATTGTAATCCGGTCACGTCCATTCTTTTTAGAATGATACATCGCCCAGTCTGCTCTTGTCAATAGTTCTCCCGGATTAGCGCAGGTCTGCGGATAACTTGCCACACCAACGCTGGCACGAACTGAAATATGTTTTCCTTCGTAAACAATTTCCTCACTCCGAATCTGATTATGAATGTCCTCAACAATATGATACGTTTCATCCAAATCTTTTTCAAAGAATGCTACAACAAATTCTTCACCGCCATAGCGTCCGGCAATACCGCCATGCTTGAGTGCTCCACGATTTAGTAACGAAGCCACATAACGAATCACTTCATCACCGCACTGATGTCCATAGGTGTCATTCACCATTTTAAATTTATCAATATCAAAAAGTGCAAGTGAAACCGGCACTTTTTTTCGTCATAGCTTCCGCCAAATACTTTCTTAATAAGCTCCGTTAAGTGTCTGCGGTTATAAATTCTTGTCAAATCATCTCGGATTGCCATATCATTCATCTTCGCATAAAGACGTGCATTGGCAACACCAATACTAATCTGGCTGGCAATATTCTCATAGAACGCACGGTAGTCCATAAAGGTATTTTCTTTGTTCTTTCCAACAAACAGTGTGCCAAGTCTTTCTTCCTGATTCCGGATTGGCAGGCATACCACCGATGGAAGTTCCTGTTTACCCTCTAATTTAGTAAATAACTGCACAGAATCCGTGACATTATTTTGTATATAAGTCTGAGTCATGCGGAGAATCTCTGACATATCCGTATGTTCAATGGATTCAATCACCTTTTTTTGAATTCATCTCCTAACACACAGGAAATGGCATACACCCGCCGCTGTTCTTCTTCCATTCCCGGAACATAAAGTTCATGATCCTGTTCCAAAACAATTACAACAACATCCAAATCAATCGAACCTGTATCATATCAACAATTTTATCTAACATATCCTTTATCTCGATTGATGATATAATAATGGATGACAATTCATTCTGCACCGACATTTCATCATGCGAACGGTTAATCTTTTATTTGCAAGCTGTAATTCGATTTTTTTGAACTCCTAATTTTTCATTTACCCGGTTGATTTTTTCCTGCTGTTCTTTCATCTTATCATTGACTTCATTTAAATCTTCCAGTGCACGGTTCTGGCGGAAAATATCTTTTTCAAAACAATCCCACATGTAAGACATCATTTCACCGACTACCACAATTAAAACAAGCACAACCGATACCGTCACAAGTTCACGGATAGCAATTCCAACCGTAACACGGCTTAAGCTATCTTGTGCTAACACAACAAGCATAACAAAAGATATAATACCATACAGACAGATATAAGTCACGTAAACAATAACCCGATGAGCCTTTTTCCCAAGAGCAACACTGAAAAAAGTTCAAAGAAATAAATCAGAAACAGTATCAGGAATATAATCCCCTCTAATTTTGTCTCTGCCATATAATAATAAGCTAATCCAAGTGCCGGCCGCAAAAAAGCAATACACTTTTTTCTACCTGAATTATCCGCTTGAATGAACATATTTTTTCTGCATATGGCGATTATGTACTAATTCTGTCACAATACACAACAAAGCGTATACAAAAAGAACCGCATATCGAATGCTTACCTCCTGATTTGCTGCAAAATAAACACCAATACAGTAAATTAACAGCATAACATCCAAAAAATGTGATGAAACACAACTTGTTTTTGTTTCCAAAATTCTTTAATTTTATCTTCCATGCAAAGCCTCCCTTAAGACTCCCAGAACAATTCAATCCTATCACCATCATGAATAGGCTCTGTGAAATCTTTGTCTTCACCATTAATTCGAGTTACTAAACGCGTTCCTCCCGCTTTTGTCATATCAAACGGATATACATCAAACACATCGACAAAAATCGGATTTTTCTTATGTGGCATTTCGACCACATCACCATTTATCGTAACAAATACATGTCCCGTCACTTCTTCTACCGGTGTAGAAATCGTTTTCTCCTGCTGTAATTGCTTTGCTCCTGGAATCACTTCTCCGTCCGACCCTAATTTTTGCTGTATCAAACGGAACATCACTCATCCAATCCGGCAACGGTTTTAATGGAGCCAGCAATGGGTCCTCATCCATCTGCTCCTGCATCGTTTCTTCTTTTGTTTTTTCCGGCTCTTCCGGTTTAATAACTGGTCTTTTTGTAATTACATCACCGTCAACAATTTTTGCCGATGAACCAGCCTCTCTTCCATTCAAAAGAACCAAAGTATCAACATCCATACCAGCAAACTCTAACAATCCCTTAACGGAATAATAATCATAGGTACAGATTTCGTCTCCGTTCTTGACTTCGTAAAACGAGGATACCACCTCACCATTTGCCTCAACTAACTTTGGACATAACAGTTTTCTTCCAAATAAAGTCACGGTAATTTCCGCATTGCACTCCGGAATCTCTTTGATTAGCAATTTCCCGGCACTTCCCTTTGTGGAAGGTCGAATCTGAATCGTATCATTTTCCTCTACTTTATCATTCAAGCTGACTAGTGCTCCATTTTTCTTAATCTCAGCAACCTCGCCAACTTTGCCCTTCTTTTCCCGGACTTCACCATTTACCGTATAATGAATACTGTCTCCGCGAATCGGAAACAAATTGTCTTTGGAAAAACCATAACTGACACAGGCATCTAATACAGATACCTTGCCATTATCATATAATTTCACACGCTGCTCATTTACCATTACATGAATAAAATTATTTTTCTGCTCATAATAAGTCATGCAGATACCAAGTGGTGTCACCAACGTGGAATCTTTGCGAATTCCCTCCTGCTCAAACTGAACCTGTGAGAGCACCTCTGCACCACGTATTGCCACACGCTCATTCGGCAGTCCCAAATAATGCGCAAGGATCTCGGTAAATCCCTCATGCTTACCGCCTCCGCCGACAACAAATACCGCACTGACACACTGACCGCCATTTAATTCTAGAATACGGTCGGCAATGTTTTTAGTAATATTTTTCACAGCGTCTTCAGATATCTGTGCAATATCCTCTTTTGTTACCTGAATTTTGCTTCCAAATATGTCCTTAAAAGAAACACTCTTCTTGCGCTCACAGGCTCTTTTTATGTATTCGGCAGTCTCAAAGTCTGTCAAATACTTCTTAGCAATCGCCTCCGTCACCTCATCACCGGCAAGCGGAATCATGCCAAATGCAATAATACTTCCATCTTTTACAATCGAAATATCACTTGTTCCGGCTCCAACATCCACAAGCGCAATGTTCAAAAGGCGGAATTTTTCCGGAATTGCCATATTAATCGCAGCAATTGGCTCAAGCGTCAGACTTGCCACATGCAATCCTGCAAGCTCAACAGCCGAATACAAGCCATCCACAACCTCTTCCGGCAAAAAGTTGCAATCAACTCTACCTCGATGTAATTTGCCATATGCATCTCAATCATTTCCATCGGGTAGCCATTCAAATAATATTTTACAATCGAATAGCCGACACAGAAAAACTTCTTTCCACTGTCGGTCTGCTCTTTTCTTATTTCATCATAAGCCTGTTCCACACCCATCATATCCAGAGAACGAATATGGTCTTCCGTCACCTTTGTCTCTGAATTAAACTGATAGCGGGCTTTGACGCGCTTTTGTCTTTAACACTCTTCCGGCAGCCGCAATGCTGACGTCCGACAAAGGTTCTCTCACACGCTTTTCCAAACGCTCTTTGACTTTATAAATCGTATCTGCCACGGTCGGTATATCGTGAATCTGTCCATCAATCACGGCACGCGTCGTATGCTCAATGGATTCCTGGGCAATCACAACAAAACGGTCTGTACCAACCCGGTAGCCAACCGTTCCCCACAATGCTTCTCGTTCCGATATCCAATCCAAATACAAGCTTATTGTCTTCTGCGTTCATCATTTTCACCTTGTTCCCTCATCAAAGATTCTACATATCCATTATTCTATCACAAATTTGTCTTTCTGACTAGTAATTCTTCTATTCTTTCTTGCAGCTTTTGCAAGTTTCCATTATTCACAAGCAGTGCATCACATCGTTTTTCCCAATCTTCGTCCGATAATTGCACTCTCATAATGGATTCTGTCTTTTCGCGGGAGTATCCTCTTGATTCCATAAGTCTCTGAATCCTTAGTTCTTTGTCTGTCACAACCGCCCAGATTGTATCACAGAGCGTGTCACATCCGGTTTCAAATAAAATTGCCGTTTCCAGACAGACAACCGGTTCATCCTTCCATTCATTTAATTGCTTACGAATCTGTTCCTTCACAAAGGGATGTACAATGGCATTTAGCCGCTCTCTGCCGTTGTCATCGCGATAGATTTTATCCGCAAGCAAAGGACGCAGAATCTGTCCATCCTCTCCTGTGATGTCAACACCAAATGTATCGCAAATCTTTTGATAAGGCTCCGTTCCCGGTTTCATTGCCTCATGACCAAGGGCATCCGCCTCAATAATCTTTGCCCCATATTTTTCTTCCAGTAGATTTAACACCGTTGATTTACCACAGCCTACGCCGCCAGTAATACCAATTACCATTTTCTTTCTCCTTGGTTTTATTTTTGCCTCATACCAATTTGTTCCCTGCTTTACCTCAGCAATCAAAGGAACTGCCAAATCGCAGGCATGAACCATTTCTGTTTCCAAAATCTGTTTTACTTCATCAATTTCATCCTTGTGTGTCTCAATCAAAAAGTTCATCATGAATCTGCAAAATCAGACGGGATTTGTAATTGCCTTCTTTTAATTTCTTGTGCACACGTATCATCGCAATTTTAATAATATCCGCCGCCGTTCCCTGTATCGGAGAATTCATCGCAATGCGTTCACCAAACTGGCGCTGCATAAAGTTTTTCGACGCAAATTCCGGAATTGGGCGGATTCTTCCAAACAAAGATGTCACATAGCCTTTTTTGTTTGCCCTGCTCCACCAGTTCATCCATAAACCGTTTTACATCCGGATACGTTTCAAAATAATCCTCAATATATTTTTCAGCCTGTTTTTTGAAATGTTCAAATCGCGCGACAGACCAAACCCGCTGATTCCGTATACAATTCCAAAATTAACCGCTTTCGCATTCCGTCTTTGCAGTTCTGTTACCTCTTCGTATGGCGTATGGAATACAAGTGCCGCTGTTGTTCGGTGGATATCCGCATTTTCCCGGTAAGCTTCAATCAAAGTTTCATCCTCCGACATATGTGCCAGCACTCTTAATTCAATCTGTGAGTAATCGGCATCCAAGAAAACGTATCCATCCTGTGGAACAAAAACTTTTCGGATTTGTCTGCCAAGTTCCATACGAATCGGAATGTTTTGCAAATTCGGCTCAGTACTGCTCAAACGTCCGGTTGCCGTCACATTCTGATTAAATGTTGTGTGGATTCTGCCATCCTTTTCATCGATATCGCTCTCCAGTCCATCTGCATAGGTAGATTTTAACTTCGTGAGCTGGCGATACTCCAGAATCATCTCCACAATCGGATCCTCAAAACGGAGTTTTTCAAGAACTTCTGCTGAAGTGGAATATCCTGTTTTTGTTTTCTTTCCATAAGGCATATGCATTTTTCAAACAAAATTACACCTAACTGTTTCGGTGAATTGATGTTAAATGACTCCCCGGCACGCTCATAAATATCCGCTTCCAGTTCAGAAATGCGCTCACCAAGTTTTGCACCATATTCATGCAATGCCTCTTTTTCCACTAAAATCCCCACCTTTTCCATGTCATAAAGGGTAAATAAGAGTGGCATTTCAATCTGTTCAAACAATGACTGCATTTTTTTTTTTCAATTCTTTGGAAAGATTCGGATATGCAAGCACATTTACCAGTGCACAGTAGCTAAAGTAACGTACTGCCTCGTCTTCTTTCTCTAAAAAGGCAGTTTCTTCCGGCTGTTTACCAAAAAACTGTTCATATGGGTGCATCAAAACAGATGCATAGTTTTCTGCAATCTCTTCTTCTCCAAACTTTTTCTGAACCGGACTTAGCAGATACGCAGCCAGATTCGTATCATACGAGTTTTCCGGTTTTGCATCCGGGAAGAAATCTAACTGGTTCTTTAAATCATTGGCAACCAATATATGTGTTTTCAAAAGATTACTGATTTCACTTGTAATATCGTATTCGGATAAATCATCGCCCACTTTGCAAAAAGCAATCTTTTCTTTGGAAAAAAGCAACCGCCATACCTAAAAGTCTTCCATCTGCCTCCGTCATAAATAACGTCATCTGTCCGCTGGCACTCGTTGTTACTGCAGCATCCTTTCGAAAAACGGTCTTGACCGCTACCGGCTCTTTCTTTTCAATTGTCTGCACAAAAGATAGCCAGTCTTTTTTGTCTCAATTACCTGAAAATATTTTTCCAGTTTTTTATCTCTGCCGGTATCCTCCGAAAATCGCTTTAAAATGGATTTCAAATCCAAAGACTGAATCATCTGGTATGCTTTTTCGTTAAACATATCCTCAAACGTACACTCTGAAAGCACCACTCCCAATTTGCAGTTTGTCCTTATAGTCGCTAAATCTTTACTCATTTTTGCCATGTCCACATGGTTCTTCAACGCCTCTTTCGCACGATTTGGTGTTACTTCATCTACATGCTCAATCGCATTTTCAACCGTACCAAACATCGTCAGAATTTTAACTGCTGTCTTCTCACCAATTCCCGGAACACCCGGAATATTATCTGAAGCATCTCCCATCAGCCCTTTGAGATCAATAATCTGAGATGGTGTAACACTGTATTTTTCAATTACCTGCGGTGTATGATAGTCTTCGACAACCGTCTTGCCACGACTCGTTTTCGGAATGCGGACCAAAATAGTATCCGTCGCTAACTGCAGCAAATCGCGGTCACCGGATACAATCGAAACAAGATATCCTTCCTGCTCCGCTTTTTTCGCCATCGTTCTAAAATGTCATCCGCCTCAATGCCTTCTTCCGCATAAATACGGATATTCATCACTTGAAGGAGATTTCGGATTACCGGCACCTGTTCACTCAATTCTGCCGGCATCGGTTTTCTTTTCCCTTTGTATTCTTCGTACATTTTATGGCGGAAAGTCGGTGCTTTTTCATCAAACGCTATTAACAAATGCGATGGCTCTTCTTCATCCAATATTTTAAACAAAATATTTAAAAATCCGTAAATCGCATTTGTATGCAAGCCCTCGCGGTTTGTCAAATCCGGCACACCATAAAACGCGCGGTTCAATATGCTGTTTCCATCAATCAGTACAAGTTTATTTTCCAATTTTTTGACCTCTTTATTTTTTAATTTTTATTTTCCGTTTGCTTGTGTAACCACTCTCATAGCGTTTTCCTTTTTTGCTGTAGTATGCTTTCACACGGATATAATATGTTCCCTTTTTTCAGACCGAACGCTTCAAAACGGTTTCCGTTCAATATATATTTCTGTGTTTTTTCGCAGCGAAGGAAGATGCCGTCGAAACTTCCATCCGGTACCCATGTACCATTTTGCCACTCGAATAAGTAATCACAAACGATTTCTTGTTTTTCTTCAATTTCTGAATTTTCGGTGTCTGTGGCACAATTTTAAAGGTAATGGTTTTCTTTCTGGTAAAATTGCCCATTCCTCGGATAACAACCGAGGCTTTTCCGATTTGAAGATTGTTCCGGTACACCAATGTATAGTCTCTATTTTTCTTTAATTTCACTTTACCCACCTTCAACGTCACATTTGGTTTCACCCATCTCCCGGTATAACTCCTTGTCTTTTATAATGACAAGTTGCCGAGCGGACCGAACGCTTCACAATGGTATAAGAAACTTTTTTTGTCCCCTTGTAATTACCGATTCCCTTAATCGTAATTGTTGCTTTTCCTAAATTTTTATTATTCTGATAAGATGCCTTGTAATCTTTTCCGGAATCAAGCACCTCTTTTCTATCCTTAACCGTTTCGTTTCCTTTGATTGCCTTACCTTCATAAGCATATTTCTTTTTTCAAACAAATCATTTTCTTTGTCAAAGCTTTTTTCTTAACCGGAACTTTCACACGGATAATAACCGTACGGTACATTGCTGTATTTTCCGGCACATATTTCGCACGATAACCGGAATATTTCTTTGCTTTCACCTGGCAAATTAAACGATATCCGATATCTTCTTTTGTCACTTTGTAGGTAAGCCCGGTTGCTCCTTTTAATTGCTGCCGCTCCGTCAATGGTTGTGACATCATCTTCTTCTTTTACATTTGCCGCAAATTTGCGGATGGCATCCAACTCATATGTGCCATCGTCATCCGCTTCCAAATCGTCTTCTTCGGCTCCACCTGTCTCATCTAACACGGACTCAAAACTCTCTGCATCATCTGTCATAAAAGAATAAATTACATATTCCGTTTCCGCTGCAAGTCCATTAAATGAAAAATCAGAAGCTTTTTACACCATCTACTCTTCCATAGCCAACAATCCCATAATGAGAAGTCACACGCGACAATATAAATTTCGTTGTCATACCACCGCTTTCTTTCTCTGCCTCTTCGCCTAACGCCTTTGGCAGTACCACGTAATAAAATTTACCCGGTTCATTTCCGGTAATCAATCCGGAAGAAGTCGTATCGGTATCACTGTCAAAACCGGAAACCGATGTAATCTGTGGTGCTGTAAAATCAGCCACAATTGTAATCGTTTTCTTTGTCGTATCAATCGCATTCTTTGTCGCATCTGCCTGTTTCGATGCTAAATAATAAGCAATCTCATTTTTCCTTCTGTCAACGTCACAGACATCGTATCTGCCCAATTTGCATCCACTGAAGCCTGACTGCTGATTCGATAGCCTGCCGGTGCTTCTATCTCAACCTTATCGTCTGTCAATCCTGTCCTGTCTGCAATATTAATTGTATCTTTTTCCGTCTTTGCCACCGCATTCGTATGATAAGCACGAATTTCATAAGCCGGAGCATTTTTTGCCAGCTGATAAGAAATTTTCTGTTTCTCATCACTGCTTCTTTCATCCTTTAATACAAACTGCTGTTTTCCGGCAGTCTCCGACGAAATCGTAAGTGTAACTCCATCCGGCAAATCCTTTTCATCGGATACTGCGTAATGCACATCTCTGATAAATGTACGCTTCTGTCCATAATACTTCCACAAGCCGGAAAATGGTGTTACCGTAACAATTTCTTTTGGTTCAGCTGTAGGCTCTATCGTAGCAGCCCCTCCGGTCGCACTTCCACCTGAAGTCACATTTGCAGTTAATAATACAATTTCACTGTTTTTTGTTCCTTCGCCTGCGTATTCACCGGGGTCATCCCCATAAATAATGCACATGCTAAAATCCATGCTAATCCTTTTTTTTTAACTTACATTTTCTCATAGTTCTCCCTTCTAATATAACTTAATTCAGGATAAATTATATTTTACACGTAAATGTGTTGAAACACAATATAAAAAGAAAAGTTGTTTGTGTCAAGTGTTCGTTGGTACTTTTTTGTTTTCAGTAATTCCGTAGAAAAGCTTTGTGTCTCGTGGGCACTCTCGCTCATTGAGTGCGTAACGGTATGGGCACTGAAACTACCAGTGCCACATACCGACGTACTCAAACCCACGAGTCGCAAAGTTTTTCCGGAATCTCCCTGGTGATTTTTTACCCCAGTTCACAAACATAATCGAACTTACTAACTTTTTTTTTAAAAAGTGTTGACACATTAGAAAAAGGATGGTATAGTAAATATCGTTGTGAGCGGATGTGGCGGAATTGGCAGACGCACAAGACTCAAAATCTTGCGGTGGTGACATCGTGCGGGTTCAAGTCCCGCCATCCGCACTCACTAAAAAGCACTAAAAACTACGAAAAACGTTGTTTCTAGTGCTTTTTTATTTAACGAATTAGATTCTAAAATAATTTGCTTGTAGCAAATATTTAATGACAATTTATTGGGATTCCAGTAATTTAGAAAAAAGACATTGTGACTCGTGGGTTTGAGTACGTCGGTATGTGGCACTGGTAATTTCAGAGCCCATACCGCTACGCACTCATGAGCGGGAGCGCCCACGAGACGCAAAGTCTTTTTCTAAATTACGGAGTCCAAAAATTAGTCATATTTTTTACTGTTACATTTTGGGTATTTCGATGCAGTAAAATGATGTGTTTTTTTCATCACCGAACTCGATTTCAAAAGTATGTATAATACGGTTTTTTGTTGGTGTTTGTGCCATTGATAATCGGGTCGTCAAAGGTCACATCAATGTGATACCACTTACCGGAAAGTTTCACCATATTCCATGCATGCCGACGCTACCGCTTGAACCGGTTACAAAGCGGCACGGAATTTTAAGTTTTCGCATCACCATCTGAAAGGCACGCGAATAACCATCACACACTGCCACTTTTTTCAGCAGTGCTCCCTTTGCCGTGTGAGATACACTCGGTACATATCCGCGTTTGAGACTGTAATAATCATATTTTACATTTCGAATCATCCAATTATGTACTGCCTGTACTTTTGATAATTCGTCATATCTTTTTAATAACCGATTAGATAATCTGGTTTACCCGTTTTCCAACTGCTTTTCCGTATACCGTTACTTTGTACTGATATTTTTACCGCCGGCAGATGACTGAATTATGGTGGTTCCTTTCTTTTTGCGCGAATTTTACCGCTTTTTGTAACGGATACCACACTCTTTTTCTTACTCTTATACGTTACTGTATTAATGCAGTTAAGCAACGGAATCGTGTCAGTATCTCCCGCAAGAAGGTAAATGTGGGAAGATGCAAATTTAATTTTGTTTGTCGTCGTAACGGCAATTCCTTTTTTTCTCGGCATACGAATACGCCTTACTTAATTTTGGTGCTACAAAATTTAAGATTTTTCCACAGTCATAAAGGATATTGTCTGTCAATGTAACAGTTTCTTTTGGAAAAGAAATCACACGAAGCGATGAACATTTGGCAAAAGCATACTTTTCAACTGTCGTTACACTTGACGGAAGAATAATTTTCTTCACCTTTGAATTGTTATAAAAGGCAAGCGAAGAAACCACCGTTACCGTATTTGGTACGGCTACGGTTGTATCGCTTCCCCGATAAGAAATCAATCTGCCATTTTCAATCAAAAAATCCAAATTGTCGTAGGTACTGTCGCTGTTTTCTGTCGTTACCTCTCCAGACACAACGGAAAAGGATGCCGGCATGCGCTCTCCTAAGATTTCTCTTAAAATCGAAACCAGCACATCGGTATCTGACTGGCTTCCGTAAATTCTCGCATACTCGTCCTTTGTCACCTCATAGCGGACGTCATCCAGATAAACATAATAATGCGTCACCTCTGCCGCCCTGCTGTTTTTACAAAATACAGGCAAAAGCATACCGCATAAAATTAATAAAACAACAATTCCTCCGATTCTTCGGATTTTCTGATTTGTATTCATTCTAACCTCTTTTCCAATGCCTCCACAACAATTTCAAGGACTTTAATCCTTGCGTATAACTTGGAATTTGCCTCAATAATATGCCATGGGGCTTCTGTCGTCGATGTGCGTAACATCATCTCATCGACTGCTTTTTCGTAGTCATCCCATTTGTCACGGTTGCGCCAGTCTTCATCTGTAATTTTCCACTGTTTTTCCGGCGTTTCCATTCGCTGCTTAAAGCGTTTTTCCTGCTCATCTTTGTCGATGTGCATCCAGAATTTCAAAACAATTGTACCGGATTTTACCAAATGGGCTTCCATATCATTAATTTCCTGATAAGCACGTTTCCATTCTTCCACCGTAGCAAAACCTTCCACACGCTCAACTAACACTCTTCCATACCAAGTGCGGTCAAAAATTGCCATGTGTCCGTCCTTTGGAAAATGATTCCATAAACGACACAAATACTGATGTGCTTTTTCGATCTCATTTGGCGAAGCAATTGCCACCACTTCATAACCACGCGCATCCATACACTGGGTAATGCGCTTAATGGCACCGCCTTTTCCACCGGCATCCCAGCCTTCGAATGCTAGCACCACAGGCACACGCTGCAAATACATCTGATTGTGAAGTTTCTCCATCCGCTTTTGCAAATCTTTTTTCTTTTTCCTTATATTCCTCAGGCGTCAAAGAGGCGTCAAATCCACACCTTTTAACACACTGTTTTGCAGATATGCATCTGTATCCTCACTTTTTAGAATCCGTTTCCGGATTTCCTTTTTCTGATTCTTCTCGACCGCCTGCTCCAGCCCGTTTACAATTGTCGTTAAAATTTTATCTACTGCAAATTTTTGTCCATTGCCTCGACAATTGTCCACGGCGCATTTGCCGTAGCGGTCTGTACCAGCATAGTATCAAATTGTGAGAAACATTTGTCATAATTCTCATTATTTTTCCAGTCTTTTTTCTTTGACACGCCAGCTCGTGTCCTCACTGCCTGCCAAATGGTTTAACCGTTTTTCTGCTCCTTTTTTGTAATAGCAAGAAAAACTTAATCAAAACAACTCCATCGTCGGTAAACTGCTTTTTCGTACCGACAGATTTCGTCCGCCTGTAAAATATCCGGGAACCCCTGATACCAGCTGTGATCAAAAATATGAATTCTTCCTTTTGCCGGCATTTTTCGTCGCATAACGCCATAAATATGGATGCCTTTTATCCTCTTTCGTTTCCTTTTCCATCGTAAAAACCTGAAAACCTCTTGGGTCAAGAGGACGAATCATCCGTCCAATCATTGTTCCTTTTCCGGACGCAGAAAACCCTCAAACACAATAACAATCGGAATCCCCATACTCCGGCACTGCCGCTGCAGTTCTCCCATACGAATTTCTAAATGTACCAGTCTCTCATCATAGTCTTTGCGAACTTCTTTTCGCTCCATCATTACCTTATCAAGCATAAGTAACACCCCTTTTTCACTATCTTCTTGGTCTGCCCCACATCTGATTTTTACGGAGTAATTGGTACTTAGCATACGCCTGTTCCAAAATTTTGCGTTCATTGGCAAACTTCAGCAGATGATATGCCTCATGGTATTTATAATACCCCGAATCCTGAAAATATTCCTCCCTTTGCGGTTTTGAATAGAAACTATCCGACTGCATTAAAAACCAATGAACATCTTTGGATACCGTCCCTTCCGGCACATCAAATGTGTAGTGGCTTCGGTCAACATAGTCAACAATCCGGCACAGCGCACTTGCCTCCTCCTTTACTTCACGTAATGCCGTCTCCGGAAAACTTTCTCCCTGCTCAACTGTTCCTTTCGGAAGAACCCAGCCTTCATATTTGTGTTTCACATTTTTATACAACAATAATATCTTACCCCGGAAAATTACTACTCCGCCACAGCTTGTTGCTTCTATCATTGCAATCCCTCCTGCGTGGAAATCACGTTCCTCTGTACACGTGTTTTTTCTTAGTATACCCCATTCTACCAATAAGCGTCAAACACCTTTTTAGCAATCGGAACAGCATAGGCACTTCCGGTTCCCGCAGCCTCTACAACTACGCTGACGCAAAGCTTTTTACCATTTTTTTTCCGCGTAGCCGACAAACCACGCATGAGAATCCGTCGAACCGTTTTGGAACTCCGCAGAACCCGTCTTTCCACCTGCCTTATATGGCGTTCCATAGTATAAAGACGTCGCCGTTCCACCTTTTACGGTTCCCTCATTAATTTCTTTACTTGTTTTGCCTCTTTTTTCTGACATTTTCTTTCCGAGTGATTTCGGTGTATTTTCAGAAACCGTATTTCCGTTTGCATCCTCAATCCGGTCAACCACATATGGCTGCATCAATTCACCGCCATTGACTGATGCACAGACAAGTAAAATATTTTGCAGCGGCGTAACCAGTGTCTGTCCCTGTCCGATTGACGCCTGTCTTACATCGCCCTGCGCCGTCTTGTTATCAATCGTAAAACGGGACGATTTCTGCTCCATTTTTTCAAGCGGAATGCTTTTGTTGTAATAAAAGGATTCGCATAACTTGCGCCACGAATTCCGGTTCAAACCATCTCCGATGAAGCAAAATGCTGCATTACAAGACTCGGCAAATGCCTTTTCCAAATCCACTTTTCCGTGCACTTCGCCGCCATAGCACTTAATCTGTTCGCTTCCTGTTCCAATTTTTCCGGTACAAGTATAGTGAAATTTTGAATAATTATCCTGTTCTCTCATAAATTCAAACGCTGTATACAATTTAAAAGTTGACCCCGGCGGGTACAACCCTTGTGTTGCCCGGTTATAAAGCGCCGACTGCTCCCCGGAATCCGATGTCAGTTTGTTCCATCTGGCATCCGTCAATTGATTGGGGTCGTATGATGGTTTGCTCACCATCGCCAGCACTTTCCCGGTTTCCGGGTCCATCACAACAACCGCTCCACGCTTTGAACCAAGTGCATTACTCGCCGCTTTGGAAAGCCCGACATTCAATGTGGTAACTACATTGTTTCCCGGATTTTTTACCCTTTAATTCATTAATCGTACTAAGAAACGGATTCAGTCCGGAGGTCAGCATCGTATAACTTTCTGATGCCTCCAACCCGGTTTTCCCGTGCGAAGAACGTCCGACAACATGCGCAAACAAGCTGCCATACGGATACTTTCTCGTTTCGTTTCCTGAAGAATCCGTAACTGTCTTTGCCAGCACGTTTCCTTTGTCCGATAAAATTTTACCTTTCGTCACACGCTTGGCTAAAAGTTCCTGACGTTTATTTGCCGAATTGTTTAACACCTGATCCGAATCGTGAATGATAAAATAAACCATATATCCGGCAAGAATAAAAAAGATTGCCATCACAAGATAGGTCACAACCGCCATTTCCCGGTTCTGGCGTTTACTGCCTTTTTCCGGATTTTCGATTAATTGCTGCTTGTTCTTCATTTGTTGTGACCTCCTCTCTTCGGTTTCTCACATACATTCCCTGAATAATACTAAAAATCACAATCGTCGTTATAATGGAACTGCCGCCGTAACTGATTAACGGCAGCGTCACACCGGTTGACGGAATAAATTTGGTTACTCCACCGATACTCAAAAACACCTGAAAAATCAAAACCACACTCAATCCAAATGCACACAATTTATAAAAATTCTTTTTCATTTTTAAAGCGATATTGACAAACATAATAAAAGGAACTAATGTAAATCAAAATCAAAAAGATACAGAAAATGACCCCCATTTCCTCTGCAATCGCAGAAAAATAAAATCACTTTCCACAACCGGCACACTCTTTGGCATGCCCTGTCCAAGTCCCATGCCAAACAATCCTCCGGTTCCGATTGCAAACAAACTCTGGCAAATCTGATAGCCGCCCTGATTCATGTTCGACCAAGGGTCCTGCCACGCCGCCACACGCACACGCACATGTGCAAATAACTGATACGCCACAACGGATGCCGCCGTCCCTGCAAAAGCTCCTGCCGCCAGATAGCGCAATTTCATTGTTGCCACATACAGCATCATAAGATATGTTACAAAATAAATCAGTGCTGCACCCAAATCCTTCTCTAACACAAGGATTCCCACATGTACTGCCGCCGCAATACTGATCACGGCAACACTCTTAAAATCTGTCCGCTTTGCCAAAAGGGATGCGATGAAAAACACATAAATAATTTTTACAAATTCAGACGGCTGCAATTCAAATCCGCCAATCGAAATCCAGTTTCTTGCGCCGTATTTTTCCACACCGATTACAAACACCAAAAGTAACAGCAGGACACCGGCAAGCGCATACTGCCAGCCGATTTTTTCCCAAATCGTAAACCGCTCAATAAACAACGGCACTAAAAGACACACTCCCAAAGCAAGCGATGCCATCACAAGCTGTCTGATTGCATAATCGTAGGAAAGTCTGCCAAGCATAATAAATCCTATCATCATGCAAATCATCATGTTATTCCAGATTAGTTTTGACATTCCTTTGTACATCACCTGATAAATTTTCGTAAAAAACAGGAAAAAAGAACAACTCAAGTGCCCACAAAACCACATATTTGATTTCTTTTTCTTCCACTAAAATAACCGCACTGCAAACCAGATGAAGCATCACGATAAGCACACGCTGTGCCCGGAATACTCCTTCGTTATTTCCAGCCGCCCGTCCGATAAACGCACGGTAACTATAGAAGGTATACAGAGCAAATAAAATAACGATTATATATCGTGAAAGTTCTGCTATAATAAGTTCCATGTTTTCAAAACCTTTTCATTTCATCGGCTGGCTCCCATGTAAAATGGTGCCATGCCGGCTTATCAAATTCCGGCTTTTTTCTCGCCGTTTTTTGTATATATCGTATTGTAGCAAAAATCACAATTATTTACCACATAGAATTTGTCCCCTTTGCCACCGGATACTAAAATTCTCTCTCTTTTTCCATCGCACCTGTCAAGCGTCCGCTTTAAGCATCCCTTCGTCACCATTACTTCTTTGCGCCCATAGCCACGCTTAATTGCCTGGCAGATACCAAATTCTGCAAGCACTTCTTTTGCGCGCTCATTTTCATGGTAAAATATTTCGGCAGCAATCCATGGACAATCTTTAAACCTCTTTTTTGCCACAAGCAGCGCACGGTGGCTGTTAATCACAACCGCACCGACAAACAGCCTGTTTATCAATGTCCTCCACTTTTCTTCCGCTCCCGCTCTCATAATCCGTGGGAATGAAAGAATTACCGGACGATTTTGAAGAAGTTTGATTACCTCATCCTCTTCTTTTTTTGCAAATAAAGCTAACGGAAGTTCAATCCATACATCGTTTTCATCCGTCTCAACAGCTGTCCTTAACTGCTCCATCGTAGAAACTTTTAGAATGGAGGCATTTTGCCAGACAAGAAGTTCTTTCTTTTTATGCGGTTTTTGCTCTCCCACACTCCGTCCAGACACCGCCTCTCTCTCAAAAGCTGCTAATGCCTCTCGTTTTAATTTGGCGATTTCTCCCATTGGCACAAAGGAATCCTCCTCTAAAGTAATGGAAAAGTCCGTGAGTTTATAATTCGTATTTCCCATTTTCCGAATGCGCTTTTCAATTTCGTCTTTTGTCACAGGACGATTCACGGCTCTTTGTAATGGTTCACCAAACACTGTAACTTCATGCGAAAGTCCCTGCAGTTTCAGAGCAATCGGTTTTGCCGATTTTCGCAGTCATTTTCCCTTTCAAAGAAATTTTGTCATCAATAGTTTCGATTTTTCATCAATCCATGACAACAGTGCAGCATTTTTTGTACGATAAACTTTCTGTCCCTTTAAATATCGTACTGCCCTTTTTACATTGCACGTCACAACATCACCGGGTGCTGCTTCATTTTTACCGTATACTCGTATGCTTTTGTATCATCTTCCAAGCGAAATTCTAAAATATCCTGATAATGCAGGGCTTCTTTTACACGGAATACCGCCTGTCCTTTGACGCTTTCAAAACAGTACCAACACACGTACCAAAATGCCCGTTTTTTTCGGATACATAATATTTTTCTTATCTGTCTCAAAAAGGTATCCGGCACAAAATCCGCCGCGGTTATAAATGTCTTTACTCCGCCTGATATCTTTCCACAGCCTGGTTTCTTTATTCTGAACCAATGCCTGAAAAGTTTCCTTCCCCTCACTCTCATAAACATCGACATAATGGCGGTATAACGAGGACAAATACGCGCTGTACTCCTTCTTTTTCATGCGCCCTTCAATTTTGAAAGAATCGATTCCGGCATCCACAAGTTCGGGAATATGCACAAGCGTACACATATCTTTTGTGCTGAATAAATGTCCGTTTCCATATGCACTCGTAAATGGAAGTCTGCACGGCTGCGCACACATTCCCCGGTTTCCACTGCGGTCTCCAATCTCCTCACTCATCAAGCACTGCCCGGAATAACAATAGCAGAGCGCACCATGCACAAACACTTCTATTTCCAAATCGGTCTGTGCTCTCATCGCACGAATTTCCTCAATGGTACATTCTCTGGCAGGAACAAATCTTGTAACACCATAGTTTCTGTATAACTCTGCCTCATCTCCGGATAAAATCGTCATCTGCGTGCTGGCGTGCAAATCCATCTGTGGAAAATTTTCATGTAAAAAGACAACACGCCTAAATCCTGTACGATACAAGCATCAAGTCCCGCCTCATACAACGGAGCAATCAATGGAAACAAATCATTTTCCAGCTCCCTGTCCGAAAGCAGTGTGTTGACCGTCAGATATATTTTCTTATCATGCATATGCGCATACACAAGTGCCTCTTTCAGTTCATCGACACTTGGATTTTTTGCGAAAGCACGGGCACCAAATCGGCTGGTTCCTACATAAACCGCATCCGCTCCCATTTGAAATGAAGCATATACGCCATCCAGCGAGCCTGCCGGTGCAAGAATTTCTACGTTACTCATTCGATTCCTTTCTCCCTCTATCTTGTAAAGAAGGACTGCATTTTCAGCAGTCCTTTTTTTATCTTTTTGTTTCAGTCTGGTCTCTAATTCAACCTGTTTTTTTTCTAATTTTTCAACTGAATCATGAAACTCATCGCGTTCTTTTTTCAAGTTTCTTAATGGTATCCTGTAACTCAATAATCTCGTGCTTCATGTCTAACACCATTTTGTCTTTTAACTGAGTCTCGGTGCGGTATTCGCTTGCCTTTTCTTCTCTTTGTAATAATCGTCGGCAATATTAATTGCAAGCAGGGTATTACGCAAATCCAAATCCAGTCTTGCATATCCCTCCTGTTTATGAAATTCTGCCAATTTACGATTAATGTAAGAGGCAATTTTCTGAATGTATTCCGGGCTTTCAAATCCACAAAGTGTATATTTTCTGCCATCAATTAAAACTTCTACATCATTTTTTCTTTTTCATCTATGCACCTCACCTGCTCAATTTCCTAACAATTATACATAAAAAAACATTATTCGTCAAATGACAACCCCAAATGATGATATGTTTTTTTCTGTCACAATACGTCCTCTGGGCGTCCTTGCTAAAAAATCCATTCTGAATCAAAAACGGTTCATAGACATCTTCAATCGTCCCACTGTCCTCACCAATGCATGCGGCTAACGTATCCAGTCCAACCGGTCCTCCCTGAAATGTCTCAATCATCGCCAGCAAAAGGCTCCGATCGGTGTTATCCAGTCCATATTTATCTACTTCCAGCAAATCCAATGCAAAATTTGCGACCGAAAGTGTAATGTTTCCGTCGTATTTTACTTCGGCAAAATCGCGCACCCTCTTTAACAGGCGGTTAGCTAAACGTGGCGTTCCGCGTGAACGTCTTGCAATTTCTCTGGCTCCCTCCCTATCAATCGCCACATGGAAAACCTGCGCTGAACGAAGAACGATTTCGGTTAATTCATCTACCGTATAAAACTCCAAACGATGGACTACTCCAAAACGGTCACGAAGCGGTGCCGTCAGCATACCGGCGCGCGTTGTTGCACCCACAAGCGTAAATTTCGGCAAATCCAGACGGATACTTCTCGCCGAGGCTCCCTTTCCAATCACAATATCAATGACATAATCTTCCATCGCCGGATAGAGCACTTCCTCCACCTGTCTGTTAAGTCTGTGAATCTCATCCACAAACAGTAAATCACCATCCGAGAGATTATTTAAAATGGATGCCATTTCACCCGGTTTTTCAATTGCAGGTCCCGATGTAATCTTTAAATTTACATCCATCTCATTCGCAATAATTCCTGCCAATGTGGTTTTCCCTAATCCCGGCGGCCCATATAACAGTACATGATCAAGCGATTCGTTTCTCTGCTTCGCTGCCTCAATATAAATCTTTAAATTTTCTTTTGCTTTACTCTGACCAATATAGTCTTTCAAAAACTTTGGACGAAGACTATTTTCAATTTTATAATCTTCTTCCATCAGGTCAGTAGAAATCACTCGCTTTTCCATTGCTTACTCTCATTCCTTTACAGATTTTTTTAAGCTCAATTTCAAAATATCTTCCACAGACATTTCTTCCGTAACTTGAAGTTTGCGTACCGCACCGGCAGCCTCTGATGCGGAATAACCAAGGGCAACCAGCGCCTCAATCGCATCTTTCTTCGCATCTGCTCCGGCCGATACATTTTCTGTAGCAAAAGATTCTTCCACGCCGCCAAAGACATCTTCCAAATGACATATATCTTTTAACTCAAGAATCAGTTTGCTCGCAGTTTTTGGTCCGATTCCCGGTGCTTTCGCAATCGTTTTTGCATCATCCGAAAGAATCGCAAGACGGAGCGCATCGGTGTCCATGGCAGTTAAAATACCAAGTGCCGCCTTCGGTACCCAATGCCATTTACCGTAATCAGCAGCTTAAACATGTCCATACTGTCTTTCGTCAAAAAACCATAGAGCTGCAACGCATCTTCGCGCACATATGTATAGGTATAAATCTTAACTGTATTTCCTACCTGCGGCAATTCAGAAACAACCGACCCCGGCACTAAAATTTCAAATCCGATATTCTGATTTTCCACAATAATTTTGTCCTCACTCACGGAGTCCAAAATCCCTTTCACAAATGCTATCATAGTTCCTCCCTTATGCCGGATGCATTACACAAGTGCGTCAAACACATGTAAAATCGGCTGAATAATTTTCATCTTTAACGGTCTGTTTTTCCAGTCCTCATAGGTAATCTCAATACTTTGCGCAAATGTATTTATAAAATCGGCTTCCACCGCCTGCCTGAATTCTTCATCATAAATCCAGACACCATTCTCATAATGTAAGTAAAAAGCTCCGGTAATCCATATTGATGGTTCCGACAATCGCACAATGCTCATTCATAACTACTTTGGAATGAATGAATCCCGGCTCATATTCGTAAATACGAATTCCATTTTTCAAAAAGGATCCCGTAGTTATATTCCGTCATGTATTTAATATGCTTTTTATCCGGAATATGAGGCGTGATAATCCGCACATCCACACCACGGCGCACGGCTTCCAAAAGCGTCTCAATCATCGCTTCTTCTAAAATCAGATACGGTGTCATTACATACATTTTTTCACCGGCATAATGTATCATCTGTTTATACATGCTGCCAACAAAAGAGCGGGTATCTAACGCCGGACCGTCACGCAGTACATGGCAGTACATATCCGACTGAATCGATGTTTTTTCTGCCAGGTACCGCTCATAATCAATCTCCTCATTTTTAGAGCAGACTGCCCACAGTTCGAGGAAAGTAACTACCATACTCCAGACAACATCACCTTTTAACCGTACTCCTTCATCTTTCCATATGCCAAAACGCTCTACTAAATTGGCATATTCATCCGCAAGATTAAAGCCGCCCGTATATGCCACCTCACCATCAATGACAAGAATTTTCTGGTGGTCACGGAAGTTCATAAATAACTTACTGGTATATTTATGAATCGGATTAAACACTTCTACTTCAAAACCTTCTGCCCGCAGTTTCTGTGCAAAATCCGTGCTGGTACGAAGCAGCGCTCCAAAATCGTCATACATGAATTTGACTTCAACGCCTTCTTCAATCTTACGTTTAAGAATTTCATGCATTTTATCCCAAATTGCGCCTTCAGCCACAATAAAAATTCAATGAAAACATATTTTTTGCCCGCTCCAAATCAGCAAACAAATCTTCAAACGCATTTTCTCCCATATCATAGTATCTTGCCTCATTATTTTTTGAAATCGGTGCACCATTAGCTTCCATATAACGCGACATACGGGATGAAACCGGATGTTTTTTCCGAAATTCATCGGACACTTCGGGATGCCATTCTAAGTGTCTGTCCACACTTTGAATCGTCGATTTTATCCGACGGTTTAATTTGTTTTGCCTACTTTTCCCCAAAGAGCAAACATAATATTTCCGGATACCGGAAGTAAAATTGTAATGCACAACCATCCATATTTATAGGACATGCTGCGGCTGTCATTCGTAAGTGCCAGAATGGTGAACACACCAAACAACTCCATTACCAAATAAAATAATGAAGCATACTGGCGCAGTAAAAACGGCAGTACAATCAGAATTGCAAACTGAAACATAACCAAAGCCGCAACAATGCAAGCTCTCAAAAAGCCGCTCAAACTGTTTTGAACTCGTCCTTTTAATCTCTGAAGATGTTTTAATGGACGTTTTTCTCTCTGTGCCTCCATATCATTCTCCATCCTTTTCCCTCAAATTTCAAATAAATACAGTATATCACATACGGTGGTAATTCGCAAACATTGCAGGATGTTGTTTGCGTCACTTTTTGTTTTCCGTAATTCCGTAGAAAAGCTTTTGCGTCTCGTGGGCACTCCCGTTTGTTGAGTGCGTAGCGGTATGGGCACTGAAACTACCAGTGGTCTCCGCTCCGCTTCGGTCGTTGCATAACAGAAGTCCACCGGACTTCTTGCAACACATACCGACGTACTCAAAACCCACTCGTCACAAAGCTTTTCTACGGAATTACTGGAAAACAAAGGAATTGATAGCAAACATATGGCATAAACTAATTGTATAAAACTTGGTAATTGGGCTAAGTCATACTATAGCCGCCTCTTTTCATCCGCTAATATTTATCAAGCAGCTTTACAAACATTGCAAATCCTTTCATTTCTTGCTATGATAAGTTCAGATTTTTACGAACTACAGCAAAAAAAACAAGAAGGGATTAACCATGGAACACACAGCAAAGGTACTTACTTCCTACGAAAAACAACTTAACAATGCAGCGTCTGTCTTACCGGCTCCGGCAGAAAACATCTGCTTTTTTGATATTGAAACTACCGGGCTTTCTGCTGCTGTTTCGTCTCTTTATCTGATTGGCACAATTACCTTTGAAAATAATGAGTGGGTTCTAAACCAGTGGTTTGCCGATGATTATGTGAGTGAAGTACGTCTTTTTGCAGGCATTTTCTGAGTTTTCAGAAAAGTACGAATGGATTGCGCATTATAATGGTGCTACCTTTGACATCCCTTATCTGGAAAAGAAATACCGCACAAATCATATGCCGTCCCCGTTTGCCGGGAAGCAGACACTTGACCTTTACCGGGCAGTCAAACACATCAAAAAAATATTTCCCTGTTCCCAACCAAAAATTGATTACAATGGAGCGTCTTGCTGGTTTTACCAGACATGAACTTTTAAGCGGAAAAGAATGTATCACACTTTACACGGAATTTATGCATGAGAAATTTTTTCATAATCCGGAATCCTTAGAAAAAAAAAGAAAAGACTGCTCTTTCATAATGAAGATGATTTGATTGGTACCATTGTATGTGCACTTCTCCTTGCCTACACAACGTATAAACCGATATGCCCGAGTGTGCATACAACGGAACACAGCGTTTTATTTACCGACACTTTAGAGAAAAAAGTGCCGGCAAATCTTTCCTTTCAAAAAGGTGATATCTCCTTTTCTTTTGAAGGGAAATCACTTTCTATCGAGGTGCCACTTTGGGAAGGTACGCTGTACCACTTTTTGCCGACTATAAAATTATTATTATCTGCCAAAGGAAGATATGGCGGTACATAAAAGCGTTGGCTGTTTTGTCGAACCTGCCTACCGTCAGAAAGCAACTGCCGCTAACTGCTACATCAAAAAAGACGGCAGATTTCTTCCGCTGCCGGCTGGCACCGACTGGGATTCTCCTGTTTTTTCGCTCACCCGAAAAGACAAGAAAGTTTTTATACCATGGGAAGAAAATACGGAACTAGCAACTGATTCCGTCTGCCGCCTCATTAATGGATTTATGCATATGCCAGAATAATACCGCCAATTCCTGCATAAACACTTGCAATCCCTCCCGTCTCAACAATGTGAATCTGACAATCCGGGAGTATCTTATTTAATTTTTTCTTTACTTCATATGCTCCTGCCTCCTGCCCGCAGTGTGAAATTACAATATGCGAAATCTTTTTTTCTTTATTTTCATTTCCAATTGCACGCACCATCGCAGACAACGCACGTTTCATACCTCTCGCCTGACCGGTCTGGCAAATGGTTCCTTCATCGGTCGATGCCAAAATCGGACAGATATGAAAAGCGTCCGCAAGTTTTGCCTGAAGACCATTTAATCTTCCGCTTCGCTCTAACATCGTCAAATCATTTAGCACAAATTTCGTCATCATATCCCTGCGAAGTTTCTTGATCCGCTTACGAATTTCATCTTCGGAATACCCTTTATTTTCCCAACGCATCAATGCTCCTGCCAGTAATGTCTGCCCCGCGGATGCACTTTTGCTGTCAATGATATAAATTTTTCTGCCCTTTTTTCCTTTGTTCTCCTCCCGCCAAAGTTTTCTCGCCAGGCTCGCGCTGTTATAAGAACCGGAAAGAGCTGAAGAAACCGTTATCACATAAATACGGTCTGCATTTTTTATCGAACCTCTGCAAATAAGCATCCGGTGCCGGACACGCCGATTTTGGCAGCACATCCGTCTCTAAAATTTCATCAAACAACTCCTGTTTATTGATATGTCCATCGTCCGGCCACTCTTTTCTGCCCCACTCGGATTTGCAGAGGAATCATCCGCAGATGCTCATTATTTCTCATTCCTTCCGATAAATCGCCGCAGCTGTCCATTAAAATCTGGTAACTCAAAAAATCGTCTCCTTTGCTTTTTGAATTAGGGTTGACAAGATAGAAAAAATATATACAAAAATAAAGACGAGATAAGAAACCAATCGGTTTCTCCTCTCGTCTTTATTTTATCTGTACACGGCTAAGCCGTCACAATTATTCTGCTGTAGTAGAGATAATCTCTTTTTTATTGTAGCTTCCGCAATTTTTGCAAACACGGTGTGGTACCATCAAAGCGCCACATTTACTGCATTTTACCAAAGTTGGAGCAGTCATCTTCCAGTTTGCTCTACGCTTATCTCTTCTCGCTTTCGAAGATTTATTCTTAGGACAGATACTCATGTCGATTACACCTCCTCTGAATTACTCAAACACTTTTTTCCATTATACTTGCTTGACCTAGTCTTGTCAACAGTTTTTTAGAAAAAATAGTCGAATTTTCCAATTATCTTTTACAAAATCTTATTTCAAAAGAGCAACCGTCTCATGAGCAATTGCCAATTCCTCGTTTGTCGGAATGACAGCAACGGTAACCTTAGAATCCGGTGTGGAAATAATCTTCTCCTCACCACGAATCTGGTTTGCTTCTTTATCCAATGTGATTCCCATATAACCAAAGTGACTCAGAACCTGCTCACGTACAACGATGTTGTTCTCGCCAAGACCTGCAGTAAATACGATAGCATCTACACCATTCATGGCTGCGATATAAGAACCAATATATTTTGCTGTGCGGTAGCTGAATACCTCAACGGCAAGTTTGCTCTTTCATTTCCTTCGTTAGAAGCCTTGTCCAAATCACGGAAATCACTGGATACACCGGAAATACCGAGCACACGGATTTTTTTATTTAAGATAACCATAACTTCCTCTAAGGATTTATTCAGGCTGTGTGCAAGATACTCAACGATAGTCGGGTCCATATCACCGCAGCGGGTTCCCATAACAAGACCTTCCATTGGTGTCATACCCATACTGGTATCTACAACTTTTCCGTTCTTTACAGCGGAAATACTGGAGCCGTTACCAAGGTGGCAGACAATAATTTTAGAATTATCCGGGTCCAGGTTCAACATCTGAATCGCACGCTTGGAAACAAAGCTGTGGCTGGTTCCGTGGAATCCGTATCTTCTTACTTTATATTTTCTCATAATATTCATATGGAAGTCCGTACATATAAGCAACCGGTTCCATAGTCTGATGAAAGGCGGTATCAAATACACCGATGTTTGGCACGCCCGGCATAATTGCCTGACAAGCGCGGACACCGATTAAGTTTGCCGGATTATGTAATGGTGCCAAAGGACTGCATTCTTCAACACCGGCAATTACTTCGTCATCTATAATAACGGATTTTGTAAATTTCTCACCACCATGTACGAAACGATGACCAATAGCGTCAATTTCATCTAAGTTTTTGATGACACCATAATTTTCATTCGTCAAAGCATCCAATACCATGCGGATTGCTACTTCGTGGTCCGGCATAGCCTGCTCAATTACAACCTTTTCTCCACCATTTGGTGTGTGGTTCAAACGTCCGTCAATTCCAATTCTTTCGCCAAGACCCACTGCCAATGCAACCTCTGTTTCGGAGTCAATCAACTGATATTTCAGTGAAGAACTTCCGCAGTTAATAACTAATACTTTCATCATAACCTCCATTTCAGAGCGTAGCTAAATACTATGTCTGTTATTCATACCGTATTATTATACGCCTGAATTTTCAAAAAAACAAGCGTACATTTATAAATTTGTGCAATGGATAATTCTAAATCACCCAATCCCAGAATCCATCCTGCTCTAACTCACTTCTCGAATCTCTGCTATACTGCAATTCCGGATTTTTCACATTTACTTTCATGCCGGCGGAAACCGATTTAACAATAAATGCATTACCGCCAATTGTAACACCGTCGCCAATGACGGTATCACCGCCAAGTACCGAGGTTCCGGAGTAAATTGTTACGTTGTTTCCGATTGTTGGGTGTCTCTTTTCGCCCTTAAGAAGCTGACCGCGTTTAGTGGATAACGCCCAAGCGTAACTCCCTGATAAATTTTTTACATGGTCTCCAATTGTTGTTGTCTCACCAATTACAATGCCGGTTCCATGGTCAATGCAAAAATACTTGCCGATGGCAGCACCCGGATTGATATCAATTCCTGTCAGGCTGTGTGCATACTCTGTCATAATACGTGGAATCAACGGCACACCAAGAAGCACCAGTTCATGGGCAATGCGGTAAACCGTAATAGCAAAAATACCGGGATAAGAAAAAATAACTTCATCGGTACTGTATGCTGCCGGGTCACCATCATATGCTGCCTGAACATCGGTGTATAAATACTCTCGTATCATCGGGATTTTTGAGAAAAATTCTTCAACAATTTTTTCTGCTTTATTTGATAAATCCGATTTTGGGCACTGGTCACATGTCTCATCATTTCCTAATACGCGTGCAATCTGCTTGCGGAGATGGTACTGGACAAATTCCATGCGGTCGCCCACTAAATATTTGATATATTCACTTCTCACGCGGTTGGTATCAAAAAATCCCGGAAACAAAATCCGGCGAAGTTCTTCCAATACCTGAATCAATACATTTTTATTTACAATATTCTCCGTATCCATCCGAACTGTAACCGGATACTCTTTGTAACTTTCTAATATGGCTTCTATCATTTTCTCTGATTTTTTCGCTCAAAGTCTGCCCCTCCATTTTTTTCCATCCTTTCTGATTATCGTAACACAAAACACTTCTATTTGTCCATCTCTACCGCATAAGATAGAGTAAAAACCGTGAGGTATTGTTATGATTGTCGGCTCACTTCTCTTTATCGGCTTCCTTTTATTTTGCCCGGAAGCAGCGATTTCCGGCAGTAAATATATTGTTCTCTGTGGATTTGCGAACTAATCCCGACACTTCTTCCATTTTTATTGCCTTAAATTTCTTCCGGCTGCAATTAAAAAAAGCATCCGAACATCCGGCATTTCTCCTTCTTGGTCTGCTGTGCGGTTATCCAGCCGGTGCGGATTTGGTGAGCAAACAATATGAAAAAGGACTGCTGACAACAGACAAAGCTTATTTTATCTTGGATTTGTCAATAATCCCAGTCCCATGTTTATCATGGGGTACTGTTGCAGCACCATCTTAAATGTTTCAACACCAAAAGCGATTCTTTTTTTTCCTCACACTGATTCTGTCCGCTTTTTTAGGAAGTTTTTTGTTTCTTCTATTCTGAAAATAACCGGCAGAAATAAAAACACTTTCCATGGCAGCAGTACACATAACGAATGTTCCCCGCAAAAGCTTCCTTTCTCCAAACTAATGGATAAAATTATTTTGGATAGTTTTATCCTGATTACAAAAATCGGCGGCTATGTGATTTTGTTTTCGATTTTTGCCTATTTCTTGAAAATGCTTTTGCCTACCTCCAGTTTATTCGGCATTGCCTGTCTTGGTTCTATGGAAATCACAACCGGAATGTCCTATGTTGCAACTGCTCCACTTTCTCTGCAAATAAAAGAAGTTCTAAGTGCTTCGATTCTTGCCTTTGGCGGTCTGTGTGCAGCCGCACAAACGAGCAGTGTTCTATCGCAGTCAGAACTTCCCATTTTCCCATATCTTATTAATAAACTGATAAATGCCGTAATTGCCGGCGGTCTGGTTTATTTACTCTTCTGCATTTTTTAAGAAGGCATCTTCCGGAACCTCAAAGGATTCCTGTCCTTGTGGCTGTGGCTCAAGCTGTTCCGGCTCTTCCGGCATCTGCGGCTCACTGGCTGCGGCTGCTTTAGTCGGCCTCAAGCTGCATCATAAGTTCTTCCTTATTGCTTCTCATCAACTGAATACTGTTTTTAAGTGCGCTGGTAAGCATGCGGGATTTATTATCAATTTCTTTTAATGATTCTTCCACATGTCCCTGTGCCTCGCTCAGTAAATCATTTGTATACAAAAAGTGCCGCTTTTCTCATCTGATCGCTTTCGTCCTGTGCGGCATTCACCAGACGCTCTGCCTCTTCCGTTGCCTGACGCATAACGTCCTCGGCACGCTGATATGCGGTTTGAACAATCTCGTTCTGGTCAAGAATCTGTGCGGTCTGCTGCTGTGCCTGAGAAAGCATGTCCTCCGCACGCTGCTGCGCCTCATTTAAAATGCCATCGCGGTTTGTAATGATTTTCTGATAGCGTTTGATTTCTTCCGGTGCACACAGACGAAGTTCGTCTAATAAATCATAAAGCTGCTCGCGGTCTACGACAACTTTACTTGGATAAAGTTTTGATGGTTTACACTCTTCTACATAATTGTAAATCTCGTCAATTGCCTGCTCAATTCTGGATGGATTCATATTCTTCTCCTTTTCTCGTTCTTCCGGCTCCCTTATTTGGCACGAAGGAACACATGCTGATTGTTTTATATTCTTTGATTCTCACAATTTCAAACTGCTCGGTGTCGACATAATCGACCGGTGTGTCTAACGAAGTTTCTAAAATCAGAATCGTATCCGGATTCATGATTTTAGCATCACCAAGCCACTCTAAAATCTTTGGCTCAAACCCTCTCTCATAGGGAGGGTCGGCATAAATAATATCAAACGTTTCCTGCTGTCTTGCCAGTTTGAAATCGCATAACTGACTTCCACCGGAAATACAACTGCCTGACTTTCTAACTTTGTTTTTTCAAATTCGCCCGAATACAGGAAAGTGCTTCTTTGCCAAATTCAACAAAGACTGCTTCTTTGGCACCTCTGCTGATTGCCTCAATTCCAATCGCTCCGCTTCCACTAAATAAATCCAAAAACGGCAGCCTGGAATGTCATCCTGTAAAATATTAAAAAGCGTTTCCTTAATCCGGTCAGTCGTAGGTCTTGTCCCCCTGCCCTCCGGAGAGACTAGAGGAAGCCGCCTTGCCTTTCCTGCAATCACTCTCATATCCAATTCTTCCTTCCCAATGCTTATCGTTTTTATTGTATATGATTTACGCCTTTTTTTCAAGGAAAACATTCACCTTACAGCGTAACCTGCCCCAAATACCGGTTCAAACGGTTTTCTCAAACGCTCATTTTTCTTATATAGAAGTGCTTTTCATCCGCAGACATCTCTTTTGCCTCTTTGGACGCCTGCTGCAATAACTTCGCGTCTTCAAAAATATCGGCAATTAAAAACACCTGCTCTCCGCTCTGGCGGATGCCAAATAAATCCCCCCTGTCCGCGGAGCACCAAATCTTCTTTTGCAATATAAAATCCATCGTTGGAATTGACTAAAACCTGTAGCCGCTCTCTGCTCTCTTTGGTTTCTTTTGTCGACATCAAAATGCAATAGGACTGCCACTCACCGCGTCCGACTCGTCCTCGAAGCTGATGTAACTGCGCCAGTCCAAAACGCTCTGCATTTTCTATCATAATCACACTGGCATTTGGCACATCAATTCCAACTTCAATTACCGTTGTCGAAACCAAAATATCAATTTCACCTTCTGCATACCGCGCCATAATATCTTCTTTCTGCGCCGGTTTCATTTTTCCCGTGAAGATATTCAATCGTTACCGAAGGTGGAAACTGGCTTTTGAGTTCTTCGGTGTAAAGCATTACACTTTCCAGTTCGGATTCGTCGTCCTGTTCCACCATCGGGCAAATAATATATACCTGCCGCCCTTCTTCAATCTGTTTTAACATAAAACGATAGGCGTTTGGTCGGTAATCCGTGTTGACTGCACAGTTCTTTATCGGCAGACGATTAGCCGGTCTTTCATCAATCACAGACAAATCCATATCGCCGTACAAAATCAACGCAAGCGTCCTTGGAATCGGCGTCGCACTCATCGCAAGAACATGTGGTTCTTTTCCTTTTGATAAAGTTTCTCTCGCTGCTTTACACCAAAACGATGCTGTTCATCGGTAATCACAAGTCCCAAATCGGCAAATGCAACACCATCCTGAATGAGCGCATGCGTTCCAATCACAATATCCCATTCCCCGGAAGCAATTTTTTCTTTTGCCTGTCTCTTTTCTTTTTGCGGTAAGAGAACCGGACAATAGTCCAACCGTCACGCCGTAATCTGCCAGTAACTTCGTCAGATTTTGATAGTGTTGTGCCGCTAATACTTCCGTCGGTACCATGAACGCTCCCTGATATCCGTTTTTAACAACTTCCAAAAGGGCTAACACGGCAACAATCGTTTTTCCGGAACCAACATCTCCCTGTACCAGACGATTCATCACAAAGCCGCCTTCCATATCCGCACAAATTTCTTCATACACTTTTTTCTGTGCGCCAGTCAATGAAAATGGCAGATTTTCCAAAAACTCAGAAGCCTCTTTTTGTCTTTTGGATTCGGTGTGTGCTGATTTCTTTTCCATTTTCACGGATATAATTAAGTGCCATCGTATATAAAAATAACTCATCAAAGGCAAGTCTTTTCCTCGCCTCTTTCAATTCCTTATAATTAGCCGGAAAATGAATCTGACGCATCGCTTTTTATATTCAATCAGCTGCTGGCGTTTGCGCAAATCCGCCGGTAAAAATTCTTTGAAATCCTCTACCTCCGTGATTGCCTCCTGCATTAATTTTGCCATAGCATGATTGGTAATCCCCGCCGTAAGCGGATAAATCGGCTGCATTTTTTCCTACAATTTTGTAAAATTCCTGCCTTGTGTAACGCTTTGGCTGCACCATCTGCAACCGCCCGTTTCGCTTTTCAACCTTTCCACGGAACAAATATCTTGTCCCCATTTTTAACTGATTTCTCAGAAAAGGCATATTAAACCACGTAATTAGCAAACTGCCGGTCGTATCCCGCAGCGTTATCGTTAAAATACTTTTTGAGCCACGTTTCATAATCTGCGGGTACCGCGCCATAAGCACGCCTTCTACAGCCGCTATATCTCCTTCTTCCAATGCTTCAATCGGATAAACCGGCTTGATTTCATCGTAGTTTCTTGGGTAGTGCTCTAGCAGTTCTCCAACCGTTTCAATTTTTAATTTGTGAAGATTTTGTTCCGTTTTTTTCGCCAACACCTTTGACGCTGCGGACCGAGTCTGTTGTCTGCATTGCGATTTCCTTTCCATAAGATACTCAATCTTGTTGAGAATTTGGAATGTGCATTTTTGCACATTTCTTTGTCTAATTAATTCATTATCTTTCGTTTCAAAATATCACGTTTTCTGTTGCCATGCCATTACATAGTCTTTTTCTCCAGTAGCTTCATCCAAACCGCTGTGCTGAATCTCAAATCCTTCTTTTAAAAAGAGATTGCCTGCGTGTTTTTTTGTTTACCTATACCCTGCGACTGCATTTCGTCAGAAACAAAAATACCCTCAACATATTCATCGTTTAGTCCTATAAACCCTTGTATTTCTTGATTGTTCATAGACATAGACGGTTGCCTGTAATAGCAGTTCTTTCACTAATTCAAAATTATTTTGCCAATATTGCGCAGGAATAAAATAATGTGCGGTTATATTGGTATCCAACCATATATTTGCAACTTTATTTATATCTGCTTTTCGTAATTCTCTAATCATAACGGTGACTCTCCTGCAAATCGTCCAAACCAGAATCCCACGTTCTTCTACTATCATAGTCAGTTCTTTTGTTTTCTTGCGAAAACCATTCCTCCAAATAGCGGGAACTAACACCCACTAAATATCAGTAGCTTCATGTTTCTCTTACCGATTCAAAGCTTTACCGGCAAGGTTCCCTACAAAGGAATGATGCTGTAACCTAGGTTGTAGGACGCCTAAGCACAACAGCCGCCATAATTAGGCAGCGTAAGCTAATTTATTATTATCAGCGTTTAAATTTAAGTCTGCGTTTTAACGTGGTCACAGTCCACGGATAGCTTCACCGTCTTCAGCTTGGCCTGTCGAAACCAGTACAAGCCCGTACTGATAGATAACGTCAGGGTCACAAAGCACCCTAACTGTTATACATATACTATCACACACACATTTACGTGTCAACACCAATTTATCATGAAGATACCAAAACAACTTTAATTGCGAAAAAAAACATAAAACGTTGCATTTTTTCCTGTTTTAATGACTAAAATAAGTTAAAACAGCACTAAAAACAACGCTAATTTCATAAAAAAATCAGAAAAGCGTTGCATAGCTTGTTAAATTTTCCCAAGCAAAAACAACTCTTTCGCTAAAATCTACGAAATAGCGTTGCCTTAATCGCTGCCGGCATAAAAAATATCCGTATTGAAAAAGCCAGCGGATTTTTAACTCACTACAAGTGCAAAAAATCCGCTGGCAAATATTTGTATTTTAGACCTTCTGCTTACGTTTAGGCATTCCCTACCACGTCAAACTCTTGTACTCACTGGCTTTATCGCGCATCAGCAAGTCTGCCACTGCCTGCTCTGCCGTTTTATCGGAGAATAAAATTGCGTTAATCTGTTCCACAATTGGCATTGTTACATGGTTTTTATTGGCAAGTGCCATCGCGGCTTTTGCACAGTTTACGCCCTCGATAACCTGTTTGATTTCTTTTCTTTGCTTCCTCTAATGTCTTGCCCTGCCCTAACATATAACCGCAGTTATGATTCCGGCTGTGGGTGCTGATACAGGTTACAATCAAATCGCCGATTCCTGATAAACCGCAGAATGTTTCCATTTTTCCGCCAAGTTCCACACCAAGTCTGGAAATCTCAGCAATTCCACGTGTCATCAAAGCAGCTTTTGTATTATCACCAAGTCCCATGCCATCCAGAATACCGGCAGCCAGAGCAATCACATTTTTCAATGCACCGCCAAGTTCAATTCCAATCATATCCGGACTTGTATATACACGGAAGCGGTCACTCATAAACACATCCTGTACAAACATTGCCGTCTTTTCCGTCTTTGCTCCGACAACAACCGTTGTTGGTACTCCATGGGAAACTTCTTCCGCATGACTTGGTCCGGAAAGCACACAGACATCAGGCCATCGGCAGCTCATCCTCAAGGATTTCGCATAATGTCATCAATGTATTTTCCTCGATTCCCTTGCCAACATTTACAATAATCTGATTATCTTTGATAAAAGGCTTTGCTTCCTGTGCCGTCGAACGGACAAACGGAGAAGCGACTGACCATACAATAACATCCTGATTGGTACATGCCTTTTCCAAATCTTCTTCAATCACAATACTATCCGGAAGTTTTACACCAGGCAGACGTTCCAGATGTTCTCTATGCTCTTTGAGCATATCGGTCTCTGCTTTCACCTTTGACCAAATCGTAACCTGATGTCCATTGTTTGCACACAAAATGGCAAGTGCGGTTCCCCAGCTTCCTGCTCCTAAAAAACTAACATGTTTCATCTATTCGTTCTCCTTTTCTTTTTTTCTCCCAATTTACGTTCTGTATGATTCATTAACCGTCTTATATTTCCCGCATGCTTAAAGTAGGCAAGTGCTGTAAAAAGCAGCGCAATGAAAAGCATAATGACAAACAAAGACGTTTCAATCCTATGGTACTCTAAAATCACATAAAGTGGAAAATACCACACAACAATCAACGAGCCAAGAGACACATATCTGGTAATTCCAACAACAATAATAAATACTGCCAAAAAGACACCAATCATAATCCAGCCAAGACTCGTATTGGATGAAGAAGCAACAATAACTGCCGCCGATACCGCAATTCCCTTGCCGCCTTTAAAATGAAGGTAAAAAGGAAATTATGTCCAATTACAACACCAAGACCAATCACCAAAGTCATAAGATAGGTCATTTCCGGTGAATACCCCATGTTCGGACAGAAAACAAAGCGCACCAAAAGTGTCGGAATAAATGCCTTTAATAAATCTCCGGCAAAGGTAAGCGCACCGCCTTTTGCTCCCATAGTACGAAGAGCATTGGTCGTGCCAATGTTTCCACTTCCCTCCGACTGGATATTATGTCCACTCATCCTTCCAACCACATATCCGGTTGAAAAGCTTCCAAAGCCATAACCAATGATTAAAAAGATTATTGAATAAACAAGTTCCATGATAAATTACTCCTTTTCTTTACGTTCCCTGATAAAAATACGAATCGGTGTACCCATAAAACCAAATGTATCACGAATCCGGTTTTCGATATACCGCTGATACGAAAAATGCATCAGTTCTTTTTTATTGACAAACAAAACAAACGTCGGTGGCTTTGTACTCACCTGCGTCATATAAAACAGTTTCAACCGCTTTCCTTTGTCAGAAGGTGGCTGCTGTAATGCGACTGCCTCCATCAAAATCTCATTTAGCACACCGGTCTGGATGCGCATTGCGTGATTCTCAATAACCGTTTCAAGTAAATCAAAATTTTCTTTGTACGCTGTCCGGTCAGGGCAGAAATAAAAATAATTTCCGCATACGGAACAAAGGACAAAATGTCCCGTACTTTTTCGTATATTCTTTCACCGTATGATTGTCTTTTTCGATTGCATCCCATTTGTTGACCGCAATAATCAATCCACTACTCTGTCGTGGGCAATTCCCGCAATTTTCGCATCCTGCTCAGACACGCCTTCCGTGGCATCAATCATCAGAATGACCACATCCGAGCGCTCAATTGCTGCAACTGTGCGAATAATACTGTAGCGTTCAATATTTTCCTTAATTTTACTCTTCCGTCTGAGTCCGGCAGTATCAATAAACACATATTCCGTGCCATTGTAAACAATTTCTGTGTCAATCGCATCTCTTGTTGTTCCGGCAACATCCGAAACAATAACACGATTTTCACCTAACAGATTATTAATTAAAGAAGACTTTCCTGCATTTGGCTTACCGACAATGGCAATCTTAGGTCTGTCATCCTCTTCCTCTTCAATTTTTTCCAAATCAAACAATTCCATAACGGCATCCAACATATCACCAATACCAAGCTTAGATGCTGCAGAAATCGGATGCGGGTCTCCAATACCCAAATTGTAAAATTCATACACATCCGGCATATATTTTTCAAAATTGTCGACTTTATTTACAACTAAAATCACCGGTTTCCCGGATTTTCTCAGCATATCTGCCACTTTAAAATCCGCATCTACAAGTCCCTGTCTCACATCCACGAGGAACAAAATCACATCCGCTGTGTCAATCGCAATGTCCGCCTGTTCTCTCATGTGCTTTAACATCTTATCCTTTGAATCCATCTCAATACCGCCGGTATCAATCATTGAAAAGGAATGATTCAGCCATGTAACATCTGCATAAATACGGTCTCTTGTAACGCCGGGATGGTCTTCTACAATCGAAATCTTTTTCCCCGGCTAATGTATTAAATAATGTTGACTTTCCAACATTCGGCCGTCCAACAATAGCCAATATTGCTTTTCCCATGCTCATCCTCCATTTCTGCCAATCTATCCTATTATATTGCTTTTAGGAACAAAAAGCAAGTAAACGTTCTACTTTCTTTCATCCGAAAATGAAAAAGCATCCCTCACAAGACGACATTCATCCCCGATTATAAACACGACATCATACCGCACCGGTGTATCCTCCGGCAATTTATGCTCCCATAAATAAAACTGACTCGTTTTACAAATCCGTTTTATTTTCGTGGGCGAAATAGCACCTTCCGGCGCACCGTATTTTTCATTTTTCCGATATTTAACCTCGACAAAGCAAAGATACTTTCCTTCTCTGGCAATAATGTCAATCTCGCCAAACCGACAATAATAATTTTTTGCTTCCAGTTCATAGCCGCAGGATTTCAAATATTCTCCCGCCTGCTCTTCTTTTTTGCTCCCACTTCTCGTTGATTCATTATTTTTCTTCACCTTACTTTGAATTTTGTCCATATCATCCACAAAAACTAACACCTCTGCCACAATTGAGTACAACTCCTGCGGAATATATTCTCCAATATCAGAACCGACAGCGAGCGGGCAAGTTTTTCGTCTTTATGAATCGGCACATTTTCCTCTTTTGCCACATCTATGATTTTATCTGCCAGATAACCGCGTCCACTGGCAATGACCTTTGGAGCCTGCTCACCCGGCGTATATTCAAGCGCAACCGCTGTCTTTTTTTCCTTTCATATGCCATACTTATTCCCTCCTTAGGAAATCCAGTTATGAATAAATGTGCTCCTGTGAATCGGACACGGTCCGTATTTTTTCAGTGCCTCACGGTGCTCTGCCGAACCATATCCTTTATTTTTTCAAAGCCGTACTCCGGATAAAGTTCTGCGTATTCGACCATCATGCGGTCCCTCGTAACCTTTGCCATAATGCTGGCAGCCGCTATGGATAAACTTCTTGCATCTCCTTTTATAATACCGACCTGACGAATCGGAATCAAAGGAATCGTAACCGCATCGTTTAATAACAAATCCGGAACAACATCCAAATCCTCGACCGCATGCTGCATAGCTTCATAAGTCGCCTGTAAAATATTGATTTCATCAATTCTTGCCGGTGAACTCATGCCAATGCCGACACTCACAGCCTTTTCCTTAATTTCATCATACAATTCCTCACGCTTTTTTGCACTCACCTGTTTTGAATCGTTTAACCCTTCAATCGTAAGTCCTTTTGGCAGGATGACTGCCCCTGCAATAACAGGTCCCGCAAACGGTCCGCGCCCCGCCTCATCAATACCGCAGATACAGGAAAATTCATCCCCATATTTGCGCTCAAACTCTAGCATTCGATACAGTCTTTCCTGCTCTTTTCTATATTTTACGAGTTTGTTCTCATACTGTGTGATAAGTTTCTGCACACCTGCACGTTCATCCGTTTTATACTGCGAAAAAAGAGCATTCCACTGCTCTTTTTCCGCCTGTTCAAACAATTGTTTTATATCTTTAATACTCTGCATAATTCCACTTCCGTTTCTTATTCCAGACTAAACAGCGTCCGCTCACCAATCGTAATCTGAGAGGTCACAGGGCTGCCCATAATCGTCTTTTTTCTTGCGCTCGCTGTACGTTCTTCCTACGGTTTCAAATTCGATGATGTTATATCCCTTTGCCCAATCCTTTATGGAATATGGGATATACGCAATCAAAGGCGCCGATGTTTTTACCTGATAACCGGTCTTACCACTATAGGTAGTTTTCTCGCAAGCTGTCGTCATATCCTTTGTCGTATACAGAATAAGATTTGAGACGGGTGCCGTTTCACCGCTCTCGTTCTTTAGCGATATCTTTGTCACCAAACCATCTTCAGTATTGTTATTATCGTGAATCTGAACTTTCAGATATGAGGTTTCGCTGGTATACGAACGGTCGGACGAATAATCAATCAAAACCGAATCATCGGCTAATTTCACATATTTCTTTGCCTGTTTTAATGCCTTTACAACCAAATTATTTACGGTTTCCGGACGATTATTCATAATCTGAAATGCCGTATCCATCGCAACATTTAAAACATCTGCATTTTCCGTATTACCAAGTAATGTCGAATAATTTTCATTGTTTGCATTTTGCGGAATTGCCACATTACCATGTTCACCGTCACTGCCCTTAGCTTTCATTCCCATCTTTGATGATGTAAAAATATTACTCGCATCATTCACATCAAAATAAGAACGATTATAGCCATAGGAAACAAATTTATCTACGTTAATATTACACTGGCTGTCTGTACTCCAGAGCGCATCCATCTCATCCGCTTCCGGATAGAAAGTAAGCGGATTCCACAGATAATAACACTTTTGCTTTTCGGTCAAATCATCGGTTTCAATTGTCTTAGGTCTGACATAATAACCGGTGTTATCTGCCGGCGTTTTTGCATCTGTTTTCGCCGTATCATTTAAAACTATCTGCTCTAATTTTCCCGTCATCAAAATGTCATCATAAAAGTTCGGATATACGATTCATCCTCTTCTTTTTCGCCGTCAAATCAAACTGTGATGCGATGATATAAAGTTTTGCCAAATTATTAAGCGTCGCTTTTCTCGTCACATTCGGCGTCTTTTTCGATTGATACATCTTAACATCTGCTGTTCCATATTTTTCCAGATTACCAAGACGGTTTGTCATGACTAATGGCAGATTTTTGTTATTACACAAACGATATATCAATTTAAAGCACAAATTCCAATCCAAATCTTCGTCCATAAATTCTGCTACTTTGGACGAATCGTACTGATAATCCTTCTGATTTTCCACGTATTTATAATATAACTTATATACATTCGCAATATTATTTGTTTCTGAATCGTAACTGCCCAGATAGAACATATCCGCGCGCTCTATCATATCCACCTTTTCTTTGGTATCCTTTTTCCCCATCGCATTCAGCTCCGAAGGTGTCATGCAGATAACCTGCATGTGAAAATCATCGTATGCTTCCTGCGTTGTAAAATGGAACAACTGACGTTTTAACACGTTATTATTTTTCAATCCATAATAAGAAAAGGTATAAACTTCCTTTGTCTCCTGCGGGGACTTCACATATTTGCTGGTCAAATTATCGTTATCCGATAATTTCAGCATCATACCAGTCAGTGCCTTCGCATCCTTACCATCTTGATTGTTATCATACTTATATAAATCTGATACATTGGACCAGTAATTTTCCTTTGACTTGTCATAAAATCCATTTTGCTTAATTCTTGCCACATCAGAATTATACCGCTCCAGCACCCCTTCCGGTAAATCCTCTTCCTTCTCGACATAAATCCAGCGGTCTGCATCCGTTCCCATTTTTGTGAAAAAATGAAATTTGAAGCATCACTCTCGCTGGCAAAACCAAACTCACCTTTACCCGGCTCTACTGCCACAAGATATCCGGTTTTCTTATAAATCTCTTCTTCTGCTTCCTTCACAACTTCCGTTTTCTTTTTCACCGACCAGTTATTAATATCCTCTTTTTGCCGGTTTACGGATGGTATTTTTATCGCTGTCTTTCTCAAAGAAGTCCGGATATTTTTTGATTAATGCCGGAACATCATAAACTTCTCTGCTGAATTTCTGTGTTTTTCCTTTCTGTAACTGCTCGTCAAATGCCTCTGTTGACACACCCGCCTTTTCTAAATCGTTTGATGTAATCTCAACATTATATAACTTGGCAATCTCTGTATAGGAATGGATTCTTTTCTGCCTTTTTCCCAATTTTATAAACCGAATATTTCCAGTTGCAGAACCACTGTCCGATTTCTTTCAAATTATCCTGTCCCATAATAGAAGAACTGCCCGGAACATAAGAACGTTTTTGCTCTGCGGCAGTATCAATGCCGTACTGCAAAATATCCAGCGGTTTCGTCTCATTTTCATCCATCGCAAGATACCCCCCATCTGCTGCTGCGCCTTGTCTGCAACAATTTCCAAAATCACAAACGGATTATCTTTTGTTCCTTTTTTCCCTTCGCAGGTCGGCACATCCGATGTTGCCGGTTTCGCTCCGTACCCATTTCGCCAATCCAGTTCTTTCCTTCATCCGTCACGGAATCCAAAGCAATTGAGTCCGGTTCCCCTTTCACATACGGTTCTTTCGGACTAAACATACCAAATGCTCTTGTATAAATGCCGATACCTACAACAATGGCGATTACAATTGGAATCAAACTATATAAAAACCATATTTTTTTTCTTGTTCTCAAAAAACCGCCTCCTTTACTGATTTCTCATCATAACTTCTTTATCACAGGTAAACTCTGCCATATCTTCATTTTCAACTGCAGTGAAATATGGAGAATATCCTTTTGCTTTTTCTCTTTATCTTCTTTTTCTCACATGTAAAATCTTTTTACATGATCTAATAAAAAGATGTTTTTATCCGAGGTCAAAACCGCCTTCTTCGTCTCGGTGTCCTTTGCAAAATAAACGGCATCGCCATCCTGCCAGTAATAACTTGCAAGCGAACTCTCCGGCTTATGATCTGCACCGATTTTATCCTTTGTTATTGTAAGTCGTTTTTATTGTCATCCCATTCGACACGGCTTCCTTCCATCACATAAGTCGTCATGTGGTTTAATGTCTCTTTTGCCTGATTCTGCAAATCCACCGAGGTCTGTGTAATTCTCATGTTTCTCGTAGCAAAACCAATCAGACCAATGATTGCCGTAAGAACAATAGCTGAAATCGCCATGGCTATCATTAATTCAATCAGCGAATATCCCGCTCGTACTTTTCCTTTCATACAATCACCTTCCACAATCAACTCTTTACTGTAATTCTTCCACATAGTGTTTACCTGTATCTTTTACCAAATATACCATGTAATCATTTACATTATCGTCATAAACTTCAATTTCTTCAGGTCCAACGGAAAATGCGCCATCCTTTTTTTCTGAATTCCTATCGTGATGACCTCTCCGTCCGTCAATTCTTTTCCATCATATTTGAAATGCCGGATTCGCCAACCGACTCTCCTTCCCCTGACGGGGTGTAACTTTCCTCTTCGGTATAATCAATAAAATAATTTCCTGACTGTTTATACAAATGCATAAATAACTGCTTATTGCTTCCCATGTTTTTGGATTTCAAGTTCGTCAGGCTCGAATCAATATCATAAGCCATCCCCTTTACATCGGCAGAACGGACCATATTATAAGTAACCGCAATACCACCGGTAATCATTCCCAAAATAGCAATAACAATTATCATTTCCATTAAGGAAAATCCATCTCTTTCTTTTACTTTTTCCATGTCCGCTGCCTCCTTTCCAATGTATTTTCCGCTTAATAAGAGTTTTTTTCTCCCAGTTTTCATACGAAATACAGGATGAAAAATCCGTTGCATTCTGTACACCACGTCCGGTATATCCATAAAACAGTTCTTTCAATTTATCGTCACTTTTTGTCGTTTCCAAAAGTTTTCCAACCAAAACCATATTGGATTTTAAGTTCAAATTACTTCTTGTCGATGTCACTTTTCCTTTAGCTAAAATAAGTCCCTCGAAATCACTCTGTACTTCGACATCGCCACCGGCAATAATAATTCCCTTTTCATCGAACCATCTACAACATAATCTCCCGGTGTCGCATAAATTGTACCGGAATTTTTTTCATCGTTCTTTGTCATAACCGTCGTCAATTTAGAAAAATCAATCAGACGGTCTGCTACCAGTGCATTCGCATTTTCCGGCAAACGCATACTTCCCGTTGCCCCGGAGGCAAGAAGGGATAACTGATACCCCACGTAATCCTGACCCTGCTTTCTGCCATCTGCTAACAATTCTTCATTTGGATTTCCGGCATTATTAAAATAATTATCGGACTGCATACTGCTTCCACCCACCGCATAATAATTCTGAATCACATTACCGGCAACCAAAAATAGTTCTGAAGAAAATTTCATATTCGTATCATCCACCGTAGATACATACGGTTTTGCCCGCTCATCGAGCTGGTCCTTATTGGATACGGTTTCTCCATCTTCCTCTTTTGAACCTTGATAGTAATTTCTAAAATATTCGTTTGCATTCTTCTCATCTTTAAATTTCAAATAATAAAATACATAACCGCCGGAGTTGCTATAGTTCGCGGTATACGGCTCAACAGAGTCTAAGTATTTTCCAATATTCGAATTTAAAAGTGCCGTTTTGTCAATTGAAACTTTTTCTCCTCGAATCACCGGATTGTGTGTATCCTGTGCATCTCTTCCATCTTCCGGAATAATATACTCATCCGGCAAAAGATAGGCAATCTGATTACTCTTTACTGCGATGGACTCACCCATCATAATATCGGAAACCCTAGCATTTCCGCTCTCATCGTTTCTCGAAACAAAAGTTCTTCCGGCAAGAATCAGCTTATCCAGATTTTTTTTTGCTTTCAACGTTGTATTTAATCCATTCACCAAAATCGCACTGCTGTAATCAGAGCGCGCCGTCGATGTTGTCTTTGTATTCTGCTCATTATAACTGTAGCCATAATACTTTCCGGAAAGGGTAACAATCGAATTGTTTGCCTCAATATCCAAATCATTTGCCACATAAGCATTTTCATTCAAATCCAATTTTGTCTGCAGCGTTGACTCCGAATCCATCCCCTGTGATTTCAGGCGGATGTTCTGTACCCACAGATTTCCGCTGCTTTTTCACCCTGTAAAGAAACCGTCGCACCGCCAAGCAAATCAAGACTTCCTCTGCTGATAATGGTCGGGCTGTAAAATAGGCTGCATTCTGGCTCTCTACTTTTATACCGGCATCTTTATCCCCGGTATAAATATTTCCCCGGAAAGTGACACCTTTGTTATTATCATTATTCGCAACCGCCAAAGAAGAATCCGAAATTACAATGTAATCCTTAATCTCCTCTAACGTAGAATCCCCCTCAAATTTGTAATCCGGCACCTTCATGCAAATATCGGTGCGAATCGTCGAGCGGTAATCCGCAGCGTCCGTATAGTCAATCATCATATTTTTAATGGTCAGCGAATACTGGTTATCCGAATCCACATCAATCACAAATGCTAAGTTCGTTCCCTTCTGCGTTGTAACGGCATCCGGAACTTTCGACAATTTCTTCAAAAATGGAAAGGTCGCAGCTCTGCTCCGTTCCCACTTTGCTTTCATCCCACGCATACGAATATCCCATCAGTTTTGATGCCAGCAAACTGATATACTTTTCGGAAAAAGTTTTGTGCATACTGTCTTTTGTCTTTGTGTAATGCTCCACCACATCTTTATAAGCTTCTTCTCCTGCATCCCCGGCATACTCCAAAAGTCCGGTCTTTACTTCCTCAAGAATTCCTTCGGTCTGGTAAAAATTATCCGATGCGTTGTGGTCAACATTTACTGAAATCAAATAACGGCTTGCAATCGTCAAAAGAATCGTTCCAATGGCAGCAATAAAAAGAATCCCAATGATTACGGTAACCAATGAGGAACCCCTCTTTCTCTATGCCAAATATTTTTTTTATCGTATTTCGCATCCTTTTCACGCCCCCTTCGATGATTGCAGACGGACAATTCGATTATCCTCTGAATAATTCGTTTCTGACGCTTCATAAACATCTACCGTAACACCGGCGATTCTCTCCTGCTTTTCATGGGTAACAAAATCTGTCTGAAAACTTCCGGCAGAAAGAGACGCCCCGTTTGTATAATAAACAGGCTGTAAGAAATTTCCGGAGCCACTAAGCATAATTTTATAGCCGCCGCCGGTGCTGCATCTCCTTTCTGGCATATGAAATAAAACTTCAACTGTTTTGCTTCGTCAATTGATAAATCTCCCAGATTCACTTCAACCGAATCCGTCAATGCATTGTCATGAAGAAGATTATATAAAATGTATATATTTTCTAATGTCTCTTTTTTCCGCTTTCTGGTTTTTCACTACCGCGCTAAACTCAGACCCATTATATGAATAACGGTAGAAAACATCAATCCGGTAAATGCCTCCCTGTTCCGTATCATTCTGAATATCAATCACAATATCTCTTGAAAGTCCATTTTCAATTGTGCTTTTTGCTGACACTCGGATTTTTGTAGTAAAATGACTTACCGCCGCCTGCATCTGGTCAGATTCAACAATAACGGCATTGTTTGCCGAATAAATTTCCTGCAGCTTTGGCTGCTCATAATTATTGTATTTGGATTCCACCTGGTTTCCCTCAGAATCCGTTGTGTCATAATCATAATCAAATAACACGCGTGCCTGATAATCAGAGCCATTTAATGTGACTTTTTTTAGACAATGTCATCTGCTTGTTCTTTTTTTCACAAGCGTCCACGCACTGCCTGTCGCCGCCATCAACTGACTGTCAATATCCGTAAGTGTCTTGCAGGAGTCTACCTCTTCTAATACCGATTGTGCCACAAGATCCGCTTCCTGCGTGCTCTTACCGGTTGATGAATAAAAATTTGCACTCGAAAAAAGGAAAGTAGAGCCAATGAAGCGACACCCAAAATGGCAATCGCAATCAATACTTCAATCAGCGAAAACCCCTGTACCTGTCTTTTCATTCTCTCACTTCCCTTCACTCACATACAACTTATATATACCTTATTTCTTAAACGTACCGAAAACATCTTCATTTCCAAGAATGATGCCTGAAATATCCGGCTCAACATATGCCTTTCCGTTTCCATTCAAGCTGAAAAAAGTGAACTAAAATCGTTCCACTTAATTTTCCGGTACTGTTATCAAATGTAAGGTTAATCGATACAACCGACATTGGTTCTTCATTTTTGCCACCCAGTCAATTGCCTTTAAAATCTGTTTTTTCGTGCCGGTCAACTCAATTTCATAAGGAGAAGCCTTTCCAACCATCTTCATAACAGAAACTTTTTCTCCGGATTCTTTTCCACATCACTCAACGTCGTTTCTTCGGATTCTGTGGACTGCTCCGCATCATCACCGGTTCCTGTTGTCACAATAAACTTACCATCCTTAAAAAAAGTCTTATCTGCCTGTGGACGTATTGCACGCAGACGAACACCACTTGCCACTGACATTTTGTAAATATTACTAATCGCTTTCTGCTGTGTCATCTTGCACGGATACGTCTGCGATTTTTTCTGAATTTCCTTCTGCGTCTTCGCCAGAGAAGCATTCATCTCATTTACGCGAATCTGCAAATCACTTAAATAATTCACTTCATTCATTTTCTGACCGGAATCCGTTTTCAAACGATTTGCCTGCTTCATATTTCTTTGAAATACAAATATCACGGTTCCAAGCAGAATCAATAATCCGCCAAGAATCAATATCAATCGTTTTTGTACGGTTGTCAATCCATTCTTCATCATTTCATCCCCGCTCTCTTTTTACTCTGTCTGACTGCCCTCTATCTCAGATGCTTTTTTTTATTCGCATCCACCACTTTATTGTAGGCAAATGTTATCGTATATGAATATTGTTTCTTCTTTGTCAGTGCTTCGTTGGTCTCGGTAATCGAGTCAATTTTCACACTGGAAATTCCATCAATTTTTTCAAGCTGAATCTGCAGGGCAGACAGCGATAAAAGTTTATCGGTACTGATTGCATTAATCGTAACTTTTTCTTCATCACTGGTAATGCTCTGAATCTTAAAGGATTTCGGGCACTGTGCTTCCATACTCTTTAACAAGGCATGAAAATGATTGTTTTTATTATCACAATATAAATCAAACACATCGAGCATTTTCCGATTCACTACCTCTTCCAGCAAGGCAGCGAATTCAGACTCTACCGGTTCCATCGCCTGTACGCGGTTCGTCCACATACGGTTGGTTTCTTTTTCCTGCAACAATCGCATCACAGAAAAGCCACCCACTAAAATACTAATCAAAAGGCAGCCTGCAAAAATCAGAACTGCGCCTGTCATGGAACCTTTCTTTTCTTCTTTTTGACGCACGGCGTTGGATACAAAATGAACCGAATCAAAAACAGCTCCAAAACAGTTAATATACTGCAAAATGTAAGCGTTAATATTTACTTTACGGTTAAAGCGAACGCCTGCAAGTTCTTCCGGCGTATGTGTCTGGATTCCCAGTTCATTTGACAACAGTTCATGAATTCCTGCTACTGCACAGCCTTTTCCCATGCAAATAATTTCCTGTATCGGTACCGGTCTTTGTATTTGGAATTATAATATTCAATCACTCGTCCAATATTGCCAATCAGATAAGACGCATTATCTGTCACTTCAATTCTTTTATCCAATGACGGATTATTCTCGGATTTTCTGAATTTAAGTTGTGTAAAATCACACGATTCCGTTTCAGAAGTGTATAGGCTTCTTCTTCCGTCTGCACCTGAAATACCGGTTCTTGCAAGAGAACCTCTGTAAAATACGTTAATTCCATACGGAACTACTCGCTGTAGCAAAAGTTTATTATCACTGATAATATTAACAAGCGTTGCCGACTGGTTAATCTGAATCGACATTGTAACGCCCTCTTTGCTTTTAACCTGACGGCGCATCACCTGGAAAACAGCGTTTCCATCAGCATCAATTGATTCAATATGAAGTCCTGCCGCATTAGCAAGTGTGTAATAGGAATCAATCAAATCAGACGGTGCTGCAAACACCATGACATCCTGAATAAGTCCGCCCTCTTCTGTTTTCTTCGGTTCCCCCTGTTCCACATAAGAAAAATATATTTTTCCACGTCAACCGGGAACAAATCCGACACTTTTGCCATAACTAACGGCTGGATTTTCATTTTCTTTTTAGCTATTGGAACACTGGTTTCACGGCTTGCAATCTTTCCGCTCGCTACGGTAAAAATAACATCCTTCGTGCGAATCCCTTTATCTGCACATGCTTTCCGGATGCAGGTTGCCAGTTCAGTAACCTCTATAATCATACCGTCTTTTACTGCATTTTCCGGCGTAGGAAAACGTACACAGCCATATACGGTCGGATAATTTGCCGTATGTTCCATATGCACAATCTGAACTTCATTTGTACCAATTCGTACAACAATTACTTTTTTTCGCCATTCACTCATCCTCCTATAATCCCTTTCGCCATTTTTACAATGCTTTATAATAAAGCACTCTAAAAATGGCAAATGTTAATATACAAAAGTACGGACGTACCAATTTAACACGGTATCGCCCCATAACAAAACAAGATAAACTCCCATCGCCAGATAAGGAGTTGTTGGAAATCTTCCTGATTTTTTTATGGTATAACTGAATCCCCCTGAATCACTGCACCAAGCAGGCAGCCGGCAATCAGTGCCAGTAAAGAATGTCCAAATCCGATACACAACCCAATACACGCCATGAATTCAATGTCGCCCAGACCAAGTCCTGCTTTTCCCGTAACCTTTTTAAACAGAAGTGCGCACACAAGTAAAAAATACTCCCATAAACAAAGCGCCTGCGATGTAATACAGCCACTGTGACGCATGAAAGAATAAATGAACTCCCCAACGACAATCATCAAAATCTCACAAACAGCCGGAAACTTCATTGTCTTCAAATCCGTCACTGCAATGACTATCATGATAGAAGTAAGGACACACCAAAGGATACTGTCCGGATTCAATCCGCAGATAGCAACCACTAAAACGTATAAAATCCCGTTTGCCAGTTCGACAAGCGGATACTGAATCGAAATCTTTGCCCCGCAGTACCGGCATTTGCCACGAAGCACCAAATAACTAAACACAGGAAACAAATCATACCACTTCAAAGGGTGCTTGCAATTCATACAATGGGAGCCCACTGTGACAACACTTTCCCCCTTTGGCATCCGGTATATGCATACATTAAAGAAAACTTCCTATAATGATGCCATACAAGAATACAATTATGTAGAGGATAAAGTGTTCCAATGCCATAGCGGGCTCTCCCTTGTAAAATTCTTAATTAAATCAACTGATTAGTTTGATGCCGGTGTTGTACTGAACTCTACTTCATCCGAATCTTTTGCTGCACCACTTGCATCACCAATATATACCTTAAATCCCTTATCGGACTTCTGGAAATAGAATTTCTTTCCAGTACAGTTTTTAGATGATAAACCTTTTTCAGTCTCAGCAAGGGACTTCTCAAGATAACTCTCAATTTTCTTTTTCAAATCAGCATTCAAAGGAAGCAGATGCTGTAGCAGTTGTCATCTTGTTAACTTCTGTTGCATACTTGCTGTTAACGGATGCAGCCGACTTAAACGCCGTTGCTACCTCGTTCAATGCAGCACGGTCTGTAGATTCTCTGGAACTTTCCAGGAGGAAGTACTACCAAAGCTACAACACCAATCAAGATTGCCATAATAGCAATAACGATGATTAACTCAATCAGAGAGAAACCCTCTCTCTCACCACTTAAATACTTCTGAATTTTTCTTCTCATAGTTACACTCTCCTTTTTTTTAATTTTCCCACGACCAGTATAGGCTTAGCCGTACGGGTGACTTTATAAGTCTTATATTGTTATTATACACGAATTTCTTTAGGGTTTCAAGTGATACTTTGACGTTGTTGTCATTCTCACCGTTGAACATTTACATATTTTTCTCTCCCTTGTAACAATTCAAGGCATATACGGAATCATTATTTCCTTAACCTTCCCCTTATTTACTGTTAAATCAGCAAACTGCCCCTACAATCGATTTGTCTACACTTTTCTTCATCCATTTCTTGCTTCTCTTATATGCCTTCTCAGGACTTTCTGAAGCATCTTTTATCGTGCATTTGTCTTGTAACACTGCTTTAAAATCTTTGGCTCAATACTATAAATAGAGCCATCACTGCCCTTCAATTATCCACCTTGTGATACCAAACCGTATTTCCTTTTATTTTTGTAACAATGGCATAGTCATCAAATGATTTCTTTGTTGTTGACGGCTGTATACTTTCCAACATTTTTCTGGCATAGTTTTCAACTGTAAAATATAGTGATGCTGTATTATATTCTTCCATCATTTTATTTGCAGATTTTTTATAATACTGAATATATGTCTTTTCTTTTTTCTGATTTGTCTACAAGGAGATGAATCAGCTGTTTTTTCAAGTAGTACGCCCTATACTCTTTTCCTTTAATTTTACCATAGGAAAACATTAGGTCATTTCCATGAAAATAATAAGTCATTTTCCCCTTTTCAAAGTTCAAAGTAACCGTTTGATTTTTTGTTTTTAATTGTTTTGATTTCTTGTAATAAAACTGCTTGATTGTATCAATGCGCTTTGAAACAACACTTTTAGAAAAAAATCTTGTGTTTATACACACTTCTTGCAGAGGCAGTTTCTCCTGTATTCATAACAACCATAACAAACAACAAAAAATCACACTCATATGAAACAATATATTTTTCATTTTAAATTCCTCCCATCATAATTTCCTATGCTTTTCCTGCATCCTGGTAAATCTTAAGCATTGGCATCATAACCGCACCAATTACGCCACCTACCAAAACAGCAAGCACAACGATAATCAGTGGCTCCATTGCCGTCGTAAGGTTCTTCGTTGCCGTCTCTACTTCTCCTTCATAGTATTCCGCAACCTTATCAAGCATCTGCTCTGTCGTACCGGTTTCCTCACCGATTTTAAGCATATGTGTTACCATCGGCGGAAATACTCCAGAAGCCTCTAATGGTTCTGACATCGGAATTCCCTGCATAACCTCTTCACGACAATCTTTTACTGCTTTCCGAATCACCCGGTTTTCAATGACATTTCCCACAATTTCAAGGGCTTCCACCAAAGGAACACCCGACATAATAAGCGTAGACATTGTCATCGAGAACTTTGCCGCCGCATTTTTACGGAAAAATTGCGAAACATCGGTATTTTTAAAGCGACCCGGCTGGTAAACTGTTTGCCAGGCTCCGTCTTTTGCCACAGATAATAAAAGTAAGCAGCAAAATAAGTCCTATCGCTATCGCAATAAAATTGCTCGTCATAAAATCGCTCAGTCCAATTACCATTTTGGTCAGCATCGGCAGGTCCTCGCCCATACTTTCAAAAGTCTGCTGGAAGTTCCGGAATTACCGTAGTCATCAAAACAATAATTACGCCAACTGCTACTACTAAAACAACAATTGGATAAATCATAGCAGATTTAATCATGGAATTTAATTTCATATCTTTGTCAAACTGCGTACAAATACGGTCAAATGCAATTTCCAGATTACCGGTTGCCTCACCTGCAGCGACCATATGAATCAAAAGAGATGGAAAAATTTTATTTTCCATTTCCATGGCATCTGCTAAACTATCTCCCTTTTCCACATTCACCATGACACGGTAAAGAGCTTCTCTAAGATATTTATTTTCTGTCTGATCCTGAACCATACGCAGACCGTCAATCACAGTTACACCTGCTGTCAAAATACTATAAAACTGTTTACAGAAAATGGTGATATCCTTTTTTTTTTGACCGGATTTCCAATCGTAATATTCCAACTGGCGTTGTCAAGATCAAATGCTTCACTAAGTTCCAAAACGATGCTGCCTTCACCCTTGAGTTTGCGCATTGCTGCCTCTTCACTGACAGCTTCCATCGTTCCCTTTTTCTCTTTGCCATATTTATCTGTAATCAGGTATTTATACTTTGCCAATTCATTCTCCCCTTTCTCGTGTTTTAAAAACCACCGCTCCCAAACGTAGGACCATCCCAGTCATCCATCTGCCACGAAGGTTCAGCTAACGGTGTTGGCATTTTCCCAGCCGGAATACGTCTTGCCAAATTCGACGGGTCCTGTGCAAATGTCATCGCATCCTCAGCCGTAATCTGATGTGTGCGGTAAAGCTCATAAAGCGCATCATCCATCATCATCATGCCGCTTTGTTTATTGGTCTGGATAATGGATGGTATCTGATGTGGTTTCGCCTCTCGAATCAAATTGCGGACCGCACTGTTGGCATACATAATTTCAAAGGCTGCCACGCGGCCTTTGCGGTCAGCCGTAGGCAGTAACTGCTGGGAAATAATCGCCTCCAAAAGAGTCGCTAACTGCAAACGAATCTGCGCCTGCTGATTCATTGGAAATACATCAATAATACGCTCAATCGTAGGAACCGCTCCAATGGTATGCAAAGTCGATAGTACAAGGTGTCCGGTCTCTGCCGCTGTAACCGCGGTAGCAATCGTATCTAAGTCTCGCATCTCACCAACCAGAATGATATCCGGGTCTTCTCGCAGAGCAGCGCGCAGTGCCCCTGCATAAGACTGAGTATCAATTCCGACCTCTCTCTGATTTACAATTGATTTTTCATGACTATGTAAATACTCAATCGGATCTTCCAGTGTAATAATATGTTTGTTCTGTGTCTGGTTAATAATATGAATCAAAGATGCCAGCGTCGTCGATTTACCGCTTCCTGTCGGTCCGGTAACTAAAATCAGACCACGCTTTTTTCTTGACCAGTTCCAAAACGGACTGCGGCAGGCCAAGTGATTCCGGACTTGGAATTTCGGTATTCACAAGTCGGATAACAAACGACATCGTTCCACGCTGTTTGAAAATATTGACACGAAAGCGCCCCACGCCTTTAATCGCATAGGAAAAATCGACTTCTCCTTCGCGGTTAAATCGTTCTACCAGACGCCCCGGTATCATCTGTTCTACTAATGCTTTAGAATCTGCCGGAAGAATCCGTCCTTCCATCAACGTCACAAGTTCTCCGTTTACACGGCATTTCGGTGGGATACCTACCGTTACATGAACATCACTTGCGCCCATTTTTCTTGCTCGAATCAGCAAATCATCAATCGTCATTACGACCTCCCCATTTCCATTCCTGCCATTATTCTGTCGCGATGCGCTCCACTTCTGCAATGGAGGTAACTCCCTGCAAAACGAGTTTTGCCGCACCAATACGTAACGTTGTCATTCCTTCACTCAAGGCAACTTTCTGAATTTCATCGGCACCGCCGCCGGCAGCAATTACTTTTTTCTTACTTCCGGAGATACCGTCATAATCTCATATACACCAATTCGTCCGCGGTAACCGGTACCATTACAGAATGCACAACCCTGTCCGCCCGGCTCGTAAATCGGCTGTGTTCCTTCTCCGCGAATCGAAGTCTCCTTTTATCTTCATCGGTTATCATCCTTTGTCTCTTACACTTCGGACACAGACGGCGCACCAGCCGCTGTGCAATAATACCAACCGTAGAATCGGCAATCAGATATGGCTCCACTCCCATATCCGCCAGACGGGTAACGGTACTTGCTGCACTATTTGTATGCAGGGTGCTTACTACCAAGTGTCCGGTGATTGCGGCTTTTACCGCAATACTTGCCGTCTCTTCATCTCGAATCTCACCAATCATAATGATATCCGGATCCTGACGAAGAATAGAACGAAGCGCAGATGCAAATGTAAGTCCCGCCTTTTCGTTAACCTGAACCTGATTGATTCCATCTACATCTGCCTCAACCGGATCCTCAACCGTAACTATGTTTACACTGCCCTCGTTCAACTCGCTCAGTACCGTATACAACGTTGTCGATTTACCACTACCGGTAGGTCCGGTAACTAAGATAATGCCATGCGGCTGGTGAACCAAATAGTCAAACCGGCGCATCTCCACTTCCGGAAATCCAAGTTCACTTTTTTATCTCTCGTAAGCGCTGACTTCGATGCCAGACGCATTACAATCTTTTCTCCAAAAGTTGTCGGCAGGCTCGATACACGAATATCATATTCAACACGGTCAAACCGCTGTGTCATACGTCCATCCTGCGGTGCTCTTTTTCTCAGAAATATTCATGCCGCTGATAATTTTAATACGCGCTACAATTGCATTTAATAATTCTTTTTTCATAACGCATCATTTCCTGCATCACACCATCAATACGAAAACGCACACGCACGCTGTCTTCCAACGCTTCAATGTGAATATCACTTGCTCTTTCGTTCACTGCCTGCTCAATAATTTTATTTACCAGTAAAACAATCGGCGCATTATCAACTTCTTCGTTTGCTTCCTCCTGTTTTTCTCTGGCATTCTGCTGCCCCTGCGCTCTTTGGAATATGTTTCTGCCATCTTGGCAACCTGCTCATTTCCATAATAGCGCTCAATCCCAAAACGCACATCGGACGGTGTCGCAACCATCGCCTCAATCTGCATGTTCGTCACAATCGCCAAGTCATCAATTGCGATAATATCCATCGGGTCCGCCATTGCCACACGCAGGATATTCGGATTATCCGGATCAACTTCAAACGGAACCACATTGTGCTTTCTTACAATTGTCTCCGGCAAAGTGAAATTACTTCCGGTGCAATTTTTGCCTCGCGGATTTTTGCTACCGGATAGCCCATCTGCTGATGAAGAGCTTCTACAATTTCATTTTCATCGGTAAATTTTAACTCAATCAATGTCTCGCCAAGCTTCAAGCCAAGTTCTCTCTGCTTTTTGAGCGCTTCCCAGCTGTTCACTGGTAACCACGCCGGCATCTACCAGCAAATCGCCAAGTCTCTTACGTCTTCTGCCAATCATATGGATTCACCTTAATTTTCTGTATTTGCTTCTTCTTTTGCGTTTTTGTTTTTACGAAGTTTAATACCAACCGCAATGCCGGCAGCCGCTGTTGCTCCAAACATAACCAAACGAATCAAATAATACCCCAATGCTTCCAGAATTGTTCTTTCCATTCTACACACCTTCCTTATTCTTATTGATTTAACGTTTATCTGCGATTTGCCAACTCTCTGGTGATGTCTTCCCAAGTCAGACCACATTCTGCCATAAGTACCATCATGTGATAGAGGAAATCAGCAATCTCATACTTTAACTCTTCTGCATTTGGATTCTTCGCCGCAATAATAATTTCCGACGCTTCTTCCCCGCATTTTTTCAAAATTTTATCAATTCCCTGCGTAAACAGATAATTGGTATACGAACCCTCTTTTCGGATTTTTCTTTCGGTTTTCAATCGTCTCAAAATCTTCCTGTAAAATCGTTAATGGATTGGTATCAATGTAATCTTTCTTTGCCAGTTCTTTGAAAAAGCAGCTGTAAGAACCGGTATGGCAGGCAGCACCAACTTGATGCACTTTTGCCAGAATCGTATCGTTATCACAGTCTAACGAAAGTTCTTTTACATACTGATAATACTGGAGGTGTCTCCTTTGCACCATAATTTTTGACGGCTTCTGCTGAAATACGTCATCTTTCCGGTCTCACAGGTAGCCTGATATGACTCTTCGTTCATATAGGCAAGCATCAGCACCTGACCCGTACGGTAATCCTGCACGATACAAGGAACTAATCCTTTATCATCTGTTTTAAATTCTGAAAATGGAATGGCACTTTTAAATGTATTCATCTCAATACCGCCTCTTCCATATTTCGTTTTACCTTGAACAAATCGCGGCGCTCAAAATAATTGGTTGCCACGCCCTGTACCTCTTCGATTTTCAACAAATCTTCCAAATCGTTGCGGAGCAGACTGTCTCGAATCAGAAAGTTCTTTCCGCTTGCTTTTATTCTTCGGTTTAATGGTTCTCCGGTATTTACATGTTTCAATAAAAGTGTCGATACCGGAAAAGCAATTTTTTCAAATGGAAGCCCTTCATCCACTTCCACAAGAATTTTATCTTCACCAAATCTGGCTGCAGCTTCTTTAATCACACCTTCATCCGGGCAGATTTCGTATTTCACAACTACGCGGTCCGCTCCTGTGTAAAATGCTTTTTACATCTTCAAAACGGGCTGCATACATGCCAACAATAAATGGTATATCAATTTTTTATCAATCTCTTTTTAAGGTTGCTAAAATTCTTCTCTTTCTTCTGTTATTTTAGAGTAATTGTATAAAAACAATTCATCTGCTCCTGCAAAAACAATAATCTTCTGCCATCGTCACCACATTGGCAGCTAATTCATTCTCCCCGTTAATAAAGGGAATCAGTTTTTATAAGACACGTCTCTTCCTCCTCTATCATTTAAAGAACGCCCTTTGTCGAAAGGACTCCTTCAATTCTGTCATCTACTTTTGAAGCCATATCCATCGATTTTGCAACCGCTTTAAACATCGCCTCTACTACATGGTGAGTGTTTTCTCCCTGCTAACTGCTTAATGTGCAGATTCATCTGTGCACCGCTTGCTAATCCCATAAAGAACTCTTTCACCACTTCCGTCTCCATCGTACCGCCGCTGTGCTTTTAGCTCAGCGTCATAGGCAAAAATACATGCGTCCCGAAAAATCAAGAGAAGCAAGCACCAGTGCATCGTCCATCGGCAATACAAAATAACCAAAACGGGCAATTCCCTTTTTGTCACCTAATGCTTTCAAAAACGCCTGTCCTAAAACAATTCCGGTATCCTCACCGTATGATGGGCGTCCCATGGGTATCTCCCTGTACCGATACTGCCAAATCAAACAAACCATGTTTGGCAAATCCCTCCAGCATATGGTCAAAAAAGCCCAATTCCTGTATGTATGTCATACTGACCG